>Ga0164315_10000061_pt1 | contig 56771 bp, 62 predicted proteins | sample GuaBasSedimGuay6_FD_113737 | JGI IMG/M metagenome (GOLD analysis project Ga0164315, IMG submission 113737) | Subseafloor sediment microbial communities from Guaymas Basin, Gulf of California, Mexico - Guay6, Core 4569-2, 0-3 cm | ecosystem: Environmental > Aquatic > Marine > Hydrothermal vents... | reverse complement strand
CTCACAGGTTAACTGGATATATTGTTTCATATAATCACTCCTTAATTTTGATAGGTTAAAAAGTGATTTATTATATCCTTTTAACCTATTGGAGTGTTGCACTTATGATGGGGATCCGCCTTTGATTTTTCTTAATTCATCACTAAAATCACTTGTTTCTATTTTGATGTTTAGTGTGTCGTTTTTTATTGCAAAAACCTGTCTATCTAATAGTTTTTGTTTTTCCGCTACAATAGCTTCTTTGTAGTTGTTGCAATCTACTGACTTAATATGTTTTTTAATGCTTTCATCGTTAAGTATAGAATAATTTTTCGCATTATCTGCAAACAATTGTTTGAAACTGTTGCCTATTTTATTTTGTTTTGCCTCTGTAAATTGTTCTATTGCATGAAAGTAAAAACAGACAACAGAATTAATTGTTTTATCAATAAACTCTTCATTTTCTTGAGCGTACTCAATTTGCTCCATTACTTTATTAAAAATCTCGTGGTATCCTGTTCTGACATCATTTATATTAAAATATAATACTGATGCTTTTAGTCTATTTAATACTGGTGTTGTTTTTGGCAGATAACTAATTATTTCTTTGATGGGTGCTTTTAGTTGTAAAAATTCAAACTTTTCTGCCAACAAAATTAAAAGAGAGTTTATAAATTTTGAATTATGTTGTTCTGATATTAACTCGTTGTCAATTAAGTCATAAAACATGGTCTCAATTTCTTGTTTGTTTTTTTCAAGTTCTGTGCAACTGATGTTATCAAAATAATCCAAGATGTGCAACCAATTTGTTCCTACATATTGCTCTAATTGTTGAATGGTTGTTTTGCTACAAAGTTCATTTTTTATAGTATCTATATCTGTCATATTATATTGTCAGCTTTAAGTATGTAGATTAGTTCACAAGGTTTTTTGTTGTAGTTTTCCTCTTGTATTTTTGTCTGTAATTCATTTTTGTTGCAATACAAACAATTAGTCTTAGCCCTGTATTTTATCAGATTGGGGTAATGTCGTTTTGTGTAGGTTACAATATAGTCTTTTCCATCAATCAATTCGTCTTTGTATTTTTTAGATTCTTTTATTTTATCAGATAAATAGTTGCCCCATTCTTTTTGTGTAATTTTTAAGTCTACAATATCATGATAAGTTTTTTTATCCACAATATTTGGTTCTTCAACATTTAAATTTTTATTAATTTTCTTTGGCGGAAAAAGATAATCTATAAAATCTAATTCTGAATTTTCTGCACCATTATTTTTCTTTAATGAATACTGGTAAATAGCTTCTATTAAATAATAATCAAACTTGGAATCTAATTTAAATTTTATACTATATTCATCATTGTTGCCGTTAATTTTTTTAAAATGATCATTGTCCAGTTTTATTTCTTCATATGTTTTAAGTTTTGAATAGCCATAGTATAAACCAAATAATGCAAGTGCATTTTCAATTTTATCATATGGAACCTCATCAATGATATTGTTTTTTAGTACATTTTTATCATTTGATTCTTTTCTACGATACAAGTATAATAAACAAATATAATAGTAAGCATCATATTGCTCCAATTCTTTTAATGTTTTTTTGTTTGATTCTCCTTCCAACAATTCACTAAGATGGTTTTTGATTGTGCCATTATCTGTTTTGCTAATAACATTTTTTATAAAATCACTGTCAATAATTTCTGTTGACTTCAATTTGTCAATTAGTAGTTTAAAGATTTCACTAAATTTGCTATCATTTTTTAAATCACCAAGCCACTGTGTGACTTTAATTTCATTTGTAGTATTGTCAAATATTTTAAAATACATGGTTGGATAATTTTTATAGATCTTATTTTTGTTCGTGTAATATAGATGAGCATTTTTAGCAAAAGCAAACATTCCCATAATTTTGTCATAGGTTTTGCAGAACTCTATATTTTCATATTCTCTGTTTTCTGGTTTTTTAATATTGTTATCAAGAGTAGACATTTTTTTTAAATCATTTTTTTTGATCGTTTTAAATAGTCGCTCAGGCATAAAACCAAAATTTCTTTGTTTTAATTTTTTTACAATATCTTTTTTGTTTTTTGTGCAATTTTCACAATAAATTGCTTTGATTCTTGTAATAGGCAAAGGCTTGTCAATAAAAAAAATATTATTGTCATTTTGTATGTATTTATTGCATTCATCTGGTGTTAGTGTTAGTTCCAAATACATTTGATCTTGTTGCTTTTTTTCAATCGGTGCATCTGTATGTTTTGTTGTTTTGGTGGTTGGTAAGGTTAATAATTCGTTGTTTGGTGGCTGTATATGTTTTGGTTGATTTGAATATTTTATTGCTTTGGTGGTTGATAATGTTAATAACTCACAGTTTATTGATTGTATGTCTTTTTCAATATCGCCAATTAAATATTTATCAGGACAAATAAGTCCGCAAGATACATAATGCCCCAATTTGAGGTGATGAATTTGTAGATATAGTTTTTTTTGTTTATCGCTCATTTTAACACCTTTTTTAGTTCATAAGTGTTTTTGTCCATTTTTTCTAACATTTCTGGTAATTTTTTTATAGCCAGCAAATACAAACTGCTTTTTGCCCTGGTTGCTCCTACATAATACTCTTTTGCATGTTCTTCGTTGAGTCTTTGAAAATGAGGCATGATAACAATATCAAACTCCAATCCTTTTGCTGACTTAAATGTTGTTATAATGATATTTTGTAAATTATTAATTTGATTATTTTCGCTTGTGTAGATTGTAGTTTCATGTTCATCTGGTATTTTTTTTGCATATGTTTCAACAGAAAGAATGTTATCACACAATATGCCAATATTGTATCCTTTGTTGTCTTTTAATATGTTTGCAACAGTATCAAATGTATCGTTTAGTTCATTTTCTACATATATTGTCGGTATATCAGAATTTTTTTGATTTTGTTTTAATTTTTCCAGCATATTTTTATCATTTGCTCTTGGATTGTTTGGAACAAATTGTCTAGCAAAGTTATATATTTCGTAACCATTTCTGTAATTTTCTGTTAGTTCAATTTTATATAAGTTTGGCAATATTTCTAAAATTTGTTGCTCAGTTCCTCTATCTCTATAAACTTGCTGAGCATCATCGGCACTTACAGAGAGGTTACCTGTTATCTTGTCCAGTAACTTAAAAAAGATAGGTTTAAAGTCTTGTCCCTCATCAACAAAGATTCCGTTATATTTGTCTTCATCTTTAAATTTATCTGTTAATGACTTCTGGCAATGATCATAATTATTGTCATTTATTCTGCTTAACCAGATTCCTGTTGTATCATAAAACCATCTGTGAATGTTGTGAATCTCTTTTGTATCATCCGCTACGGTTTTTTCAATTGCAAATCTTAATAATTTTCCATAAGTAAATAATGCTGTTTTATTTTTACTTTCTTTAATCCTGTATACTGACACTACTGTTTTACCGCTACCAGGAACACCTGTTAAAAAAATTGGTCTTTCTGAATTAATTGCTTTCATTTGGCTTCTTGATAAATCTGCACCGTTCGGTAGATTAAATTTAAACTCTGGCATCAATGTCTCCTGTGATTGTGCTACTGTTTGGATTTTGTTTATGTAATTTAAAATTTATTTTGGCATATTCTTTGGATGAGTTGGCATAACAATAATTGCAACCATGGGGGCATGTATGATATTGTCCTATGTCTTTTGCTATTATGCAACCGCAATTTTTTCTTTGCCCTTTGTCTTTCATGTTCTTTGTTTTTGTGATTTTGTTTGTAAACATATCAAGTTCTGCTCCGAGATATTTCATTAATTGTTTGTCTTCTTTGAATATATCTATCATTAAATCATCATCTATGCACTTATTGTGTTTTATTCCATATTGCTCTAATGCAATTTTTTCTGTGCATGTTGCTATTTCAAAACCCCAATTATTGTTTAATTTTTGTAGTCCGCTTGCAAATTCGTGCATTGTGCTATCTGTAAATTCAATATATTTCACATCATCTTTTTTTAAATTATATTCAACTCTTTTGTAAATTGATATATCAGCAAAACTAAATACTAATTTTGTTGTATAATCTTTCAGTTCGTTCCCAATATTTTCAACTTTCCTTAATAACTTATTAACATCAATTTTATCTGTTAAAATTAATGGATCAAATCGCCATATCACTCTTTTTTTCCCGAGTTTTTTTGATAGTGTTTTAAATATTTTAATTCTTTTTTCAACATTTGCAACACTTAATTCAAATTTTTCATCAACATAATCATTTAATGTAAATTGAAAATAATAATTTGGAATATTTTTATCTAAAAAATCTAAATGCTTGAACATGGGTTTTGGATTTTTTGTCCAAAACACAACTACTCTTGTTTTATCAAAATTTATTTTATAAAGTTTTCCGCTAAAATTATTTTTCCATTTTATAAAACCAGCCCTCCATCTATTGACAAACCAATCGCTATAAAATGCAGGAATATCTGTTGATCTGCTTGCTGATATTATTGCAGGAAAAAGATTATTTAATTGTTGTGTATCAAGTTTGCTCATCTTTGTTATTTTCAAAACTACAATCAATAAAAAAACAAAAATTATACCATATAAACTAAATAAAGTTACAATTTTATGTATAATTGCATGAACTTTTTACACAACCATTAATTACAATTTTAAAATGCAATTTTCAGCGATAGATAAAAACAACAACACAAACATAATTATCGCAGGAATTATCTCACTGGTAGTCGGGGTGGGGTTGGCACGATTTGCTTTTACCTCGCTTTTACCTGTTATGCTGGATGATTTTTTGTCGGTGGAATTTACCGGATTTTTAGCCTCTATCAATTATGTCGGTTATATGGCAGGCACTTTATTTGCAGTTTTTATCAGCAACATAAATACCAAGGTTAAATTATTTAGGTTAGGTTTGGTTTTAAGCATTATAACCTCTTTGATTTTAAGTTTCACAACCGAGCCTATAATTTGGATTATATCAAGACTTGTCGCAGGTTTTGGCACAGCGATGGCTTTGATAGTGGGTGCCTCAATTGTAATGTTAAAGTTGCAATTTGATGATAAAAAAAAGGCGATGGGTTGGTATTTTAGTGGAATCGGAGTGGCTATTGTTGGTATGGATTTATTGTCTCGTCTCGTGGCACACCTACCATGGCAAAATATTTGGCAAGTGTTATCAATTTTTGGCTTGGTTGTTGCTGTTTATCCATTTTATATTTTATCGTTTGATAAAAAAATAAGAGATAATGCGCCTCATCATAAATTTGATATGTCTATTTTTTCTTTTTTCGTGGTAGTTTTAACGATTGCCTATTTTACCGAAGGGGTGGGTTTTGTAATTCAAGCCACTTTTTTACCAGATATAATAAATTCAATTGATGGGTTGCAAGGATTTGGTTCAAATGTATGGCTTATGGCAGGATTTGCCGGCATTCCATCGTCAATAATTTTAATGATTTTGGCAAAAAAATATGGCAGTATTAATATTATAATTATGGCGATGTTGTTGCAGGTTGCTGGTATTTTAATCCCCACTATAACCGACAATATCTATCTTAATTTATTGAGCGGTATTTTATATGGCGGCACATTTGTCGGTTTGGTAGCTTTATTTATGAATCTGGCAGGTGAGATAGCCAAACATAACCCTGTAATTTTGATGGCAACCTTTACCACTGCCTATGGCGTAGGACAAATTAGTGCACCGTTATATAGTGTGGCTCTTTTTGAATATAGCGGCAGTTATAACTATGGATTATATCTTACCGCTATGATTGTTTTTGCAGGAGTTTTGTTGTTATTGTGGAGCAAAAATAGAGTGAGAATTAACAACTATTAATGTTGTTGATGGCACCTAGATTATGGACATATCTGTATCCCATTGAATTTAAAATCATCTTGGCCTGAGCAGATCTGGCACCACTGCGACAATACACAATAATCGGTTTTTTGTCATCCAATACATTTTGAGCACCATAAATATCTTGTAATGGCAAGTGAATTGAATTTTCAATCGTGCCTTGTTGGTGTTCAGGTGCGGTGCGAACATCGACAAGTTGTCCGCCATTTTCTAAAACTTCTTTGGCCTCAGGGCAAGATATATCTTGGAGTTGCATTTTTAAAAACCTTAAAAAATTAAAATAAAATAAGTTGATATTCGTTCAAAAAATCACTATTATACACTTTTATAATTTTTTAGGATAATTTAAAAATGTTTTTTAATAAAATTTTAAGTTTTTTATTGTTAATTTTTGCTATGAGTTTTTTGCAAACTGTAAACTCTACCACTATTGCTCCTCCCATTCCTGATTATCCTGCGGTAAAAATTGCCGATAATTCGTATGTAATCTATGGTGATCTCAATCCACCAAACCCTAAAAATAAAGGGTTTATGAATAATCCTGTTTTTATTATTGGCACAGATGGCATAATTGTAGTTGATCCAGGTTCCAGCGTGCAGGTAGGAGAGATGGTATTAAGAGCGATTAAAAAAATATCAAAAAAACCAGTTGTGGCTGTATTTAATACTCATGAACACGGCGATCATTGGTTGGGAAATCACGCAATTGTCAATGCCTATCCGCAGGTTAAAATCTATGCCCATGACAAACTTGTCAAAATGGTAAAAAATACTGATGTCGGACAAAGATGGGTGGATAGTATGATGAATTTAACCGACAAAGCCACCGAGGGAACCCAAGTTGTTGCCCCTGATAAATCCTTACAAGATAAGGATATTATAAAAATAGCAGGGCTAAGCATTAAAATTCATCATCATGGAGATGCCCATACTACAACAGATATTATGCTGGAAGTGCCAGAAAAATCTTTGGTAATCTTAGGAGATAATGTTTTACTCGGCAGGTTAGGGCAGATGGGAGGTGGTTCATTTGTAGGAAATATCCAAGCTTTGCAAAGTATTATAAAAATCAAAGCAAAGGTTTATGTGCCAGGACACGGTAAAGCAGGAGATGTATCTGTGCCAAAAACCTATTTAGAATACTTAGAAACCCTATATAAATGGACTAAAAAATTCTATGATGATGGCATAAGTGACTTTGAAATGAAAGAGAAAATTGTACCAAAACTTGCAAAATTTAAAAACTGGATTAGTTTTGATCGTGAAGTTGGTCGCCACATAAGTATTGCTTATCTGCAAATTGAAGCTACTGATTTTTAAAAACCTGCAAGCGATAATCAGGAATGTTGCATTAATGATTGTTGGACCAATTAGAATGTCGTTAGGCAAACATTTGTTGCATTTTTAAAAGTGGGGCATGCTCTTTGATAAAAGCCTCACCAATTAAAAAACCATAGATATTATTCTGTAACATTTGTCGGACGGTATCTTTATTATTTATCCCTGATTCTGTGATGATTATTTTGTCTTGGTTGGCAAATTCTTTTAATTTTTTAGTGTTTTCTATGTCAATACTAAAATCTTTGAGGTTGCGATTATTAACTCCGAGCAGACGAGCCTTTGTTTGGTTCGCCATCATCATCTCTTTTTGATTATGCACCTCTAATAACACATCTAATTGTAAATTATGTGCCACAGCAATCAACTCGTTTAATTCTGCCAAACTAAGAATAGCGGCTATCAATAAAATACAATCTGCCCCCATCAATTTTGATTGATAAATTTGATATTCATCAATAATAAAATCTTTGCGTAAAACGGGCAAATCACAAGAGTTTTTAGCTTTTTTTAAATATTTCGTGCTACCTTTAAAATATTTTTTATCTGTCAATACCGACAGACAACAAGCACCACCTTGCTGATACATTTTTGCTATTTTTGCAGGGTTAAAATTATGACAAATTATGCCACGACTGGGGCTGGCTTTTTTTATCTCGGCGATGATGGCAGGTTTTTTTTGTTGATATTTTAAAGAGATGGCATCAATAAAACCCCTTGGCGTAGGCGGTTGATTTTTTGCAATTAAATTTTTTAATTCATCAAGATTTATTTTTTGTTGAGCCTTTTTTATTTCTATTTTTTTGGTAGCTACAATTTTTTCTAAGATATTAGACATTTTAAAATGAATTAGTGAATTTGATAAGTTGATTGAGTTTGTTGACAGCCGAGCCATCTTGCATCGCTTTTTTTGCTATTTTAAAACTATCTTTTAAGTTGTTTTTATCATCACTTAAATAAAGCACGGCGGCGGTATTCATCGCAATTATATCGGTTGCATCGGTGTTTTGGTTAGAAAAAGCATCTTTAATTATCTCTAATGATTGCTCGCAGTTTGCAGCTTTTATATTAGGATTAGTGCGAGTTTTTATACCAAAATCCTCAGGTATAATAATTTTATCAATGATTTTATTATTTTTAAGCTCTGATATATGGGTGGGGCAGTCTAAACTTATCTCATCCATGTTGTTGGAGGACGAGACAACCATTGCTGATTTTATGTTGAATTTTTGCAAAACTTGAATTAAAGGATTGCACCATTTTTTATCAAAAACACCAAGCAATTGATGGGTGGCATTAGCAGGATTAGTAAGCGGACCCAAAAGATTAAAAATCGTCCGAGTTTTTAAATCTTGCCGTGCTTTGATAGCATATTTCATCGCACTATGATGCAATGGGGCAAACATAAAACCCAAATTAGTCTCTGTTATTGATTTTTTGATTTGTGGTGGTGTAAGGTTGATATTAACCCCTGATAGTTCTAATAAATCTGCCGAACCTGATGAGGATGAGACACTACGATTACCGTGTTTAGCAATTTTAATTCCACAGGCAGCAGACACAATCGCTACCGCAGTTGAGATATTAAAAGTATGCGAGCCATCGCCACCTGTGCCACAGGTATCAAATAAATTATCATCTTTTATATCCACTTTTGATGATAACTCACGCATCACAGAGGCGGCGGCAAAAATCTCATCAACACTCTCGCCTTTGCATCGCAAGCCTATTAAGAATCCACCAATTTCTGCATCTGTTGCTTTGCCTGTCATTATAATTTGCATAACAGATGACATTTGCTCATCTTTTAAATGATCGCCATTTATTATTGTATTGATGGCATCTGTGATTGTGCAATTTGTCATATTTTATATTGTTCCAAAAAGTTTTTTAATAATTTGTGACCGTATTCGCTTAAAATTGATTCTGGATGAAACTGCACGCCTTCAATCATATGTTCTTTGTGTTTGATTGCCATAATCTCATCCATTTTTGCGTCCTCTGTAATAGTCCAGGCGGTTATGTCAAAACAATCTGGCAAGGATTTTTTATCCACAATTAGTGAGTGATAACGGGTCGCCGTAAATGGCACAGATAAATTATTAAAAATTGACTGCATATTGTGATAAATGGGTGAGGTTTTGCCGTGTTTTATTTCTCGTGCTTTGATTATCTTGCCACCAAAAGCGGACACTATCGCCTGATGCCCCAGACAAACTCCCAAAATTGGAATTTTACCTTTAAAATTTTGAACAACCTCAATGCTTATTCCAGCTTTGTCTGGCACACCAGGGCCAGGTGAGATAACTATCATTTTAGGGGATAGTTTTTTTATCTGGGATATAGTTATTTCATCATTTCTTTTAACTGTCACTTCTTGACCTAATTCGCCAAAATATTGCACTAAATTATAAGTAAAAGAGTCGTAATTATCTATCATTAAAATCATAGTGAGACCTTTGCATAAATGAAGTGCTGTTTATAGAATGCAGAAAATATTGCATTTTTATAGCAAAAATGAGGAAAATGGCAATTCCTTTGGAGTTCTCGCTACGCTCGTGATGACGAATTTTTGCTATAAGCATATGCAATCTATTTGTTTTATAAATTGTGCTTGATTTATGCAAAGGTCTCATCGTAGCCCCTTGTGTGCCAAAGCCACCGCATCAAACACAACTGCCGCTTTGTTAATTGTTTCTTGATATTCTAATTTGGGATCTGAGTCATATACCAACCCTGCCCCTGCCTGCATATATAATTTTTTATTTTTTATGATGGCGGTTCTTATGGCAATCGCGGTATCCATTGAGCCATCAAAACCCAAATATCCCACAGCCCCTGAGTATATCCCTCTTTTATATTTCTCGTGTTCATCAATAATTTGCATCGCTCGCACTTTTGGCGCACCAGAGACGGTTCCCGCAGGATAAGTAGCTTTTAAAACATCAATAGCAGATTTATTATCTTTTATTTCACCTTGCACATTAGAGACTATGTGCATCACATGAGAATATTTTTCTATTATCATTTTTTCAGTGAGTTTGACCGAGCTTATTTTGGCAACTCGTCCGATATCATTGCGACCTAAATCAATCAACATTAAATGCTCGGCAATCTCTTTTGGGTCATCTAATAGTTCTTGGGCTAATTTTTTATCCTCATCAACATTAACACCTCGCCTGCGAGTGCCTGCAATAGGGCGGACTGTGACTTTATTATTTTTCAAACGAACCAGAATTTCAGGCGAAGAGCCAACAATTTTAAAATCATCAAAATCCAAATAATACATATGGGGCGATGGGTTTATCTGACGCATAGCACGATATAAATATAACTCATCAATTTTAAAATCACATTTGAATTTTTGTGATAAAACCACCTGCATAATCTCACCATTTATAATATCTTGACGAGTTTTTTTGACCCAGTTGATAAAGTCTGGTTTTTTAGTGTAGTGCTCAAATGTATTATTAAAATCTGCGGTTTTTAATCTGGTGTTTTTGAGCGGTTGTTCTAATTTTTGTTGTAATTTATCCAACTCATCAATCGCCTGTTGGTAATTTTTTTGCTTTGCTTCAACAAGGGTAATTAAATTAAGTTTGCCTTGTAAATTATCAAAAATTGCTAATTGTTGAGTTTGCATCAATAAAATATCAGGAGTTTTCAAATCATCAATTTTGTCATTTTTAAAGTTTTTTTCAATATAGGATATTGTCTCATAACCAAAATATCCTACCAAGCCACCTGGCATAATTTTTAATTCGTCAATTTTTGGAAGCTTGAATTGTTGTTGATAATTATCCAACCAGTCAAGCGGATTTTGATTTTTTATAATTTCTATATTTTTGCCATTCTCAATAACTTTAATTTGATTTTTGTCAACGGATATAATTTTTCTCGCAGGTAAACCTATGATTGAATATCTGCCCCATTTCTCGCCACCTAAGGCAGATTCAAATAAAAAACTATATGGCAAATTCGCTAATTTAAGATAAACACTAAGTGGGGTTTCAAGATCAGCAGGAAGAGATCGTATAACTGGAATATGGCTATACTTACCATCTTGACATAGTTTGTTAAATTCTGTTTTTGTCATAAATTAAAATTTATTTCTGTCATAGAATCTACCACCTTATCAGGTTTTGATAATTTAATATTTTTGCCGTGATTATAACCATACGAGACGCAGATAATTTTAAAACCTGCGGCTCTGGCAGCTTTTACATCAGATTGAGAATCGCCTATCAATAAACTATCGGTAGGTTTGATATTAAAAAATTTTGCCATATGTAAAAGTGGGGCAGGATGAGGTTTTTTGTGCTCTAATTCATCACCGCATAAAATCATATCAAAAAAGTTATCAATTTTTAAATTTTTCAACAAAGGCAAAGTAAATCGTTGGGCTTTGTTGGTAACACAACCTAAGGGAATTTTTTGGTGTTTTAATTCTTGCAAAGTTTTTAAAACCCCATCATATAAAACGGATTTTTTGGCAATATTGTTCTGATATAACTCATTAAATATAGGCATAGCTTTTTGGAACAAAATCTCATCCAAATGAGCAGGCTCTAATTCACAGGTTAAGGCTCGTTGCACTAATTTTTCGACCCCATTGCCGACCCATAAACGGACTTTTTCTTCACCACGAATAGGTAAATTTAATTTTTTCAACATCTCATCAACACAATAGGATAAATCAGGCACACTATCAACCATAGTGCCGTCCACATCAATTAAAATTAGTTTGGGGGGCATAATAATATTTTAAACTTGGGCTAATTCGTCTCGCATTTTTTGAATTACCGTATTATATTTGTTTTCATCTTTATCACTCATTGCCCCAAAAATTGCCGAGCCTGCGACAAATGTATCGGCGCCTGCGGCTGCTATTTCTTTGATGTTATTAACCTTAACACCGCCATCAATTTCAAGGCGAATGTCATAACCGCTATCATCAATTTTTTGCCGAGCGATTTTGAGTTTATTCAAAGCTTGCGGGATAAAACTCTGTCCACCAAAGCCAGGATTTACCGACATTATTAAAATCATATCTAATTTATCCATAACATGATCTAAAATATCCAAATTAGTGGCTGGGTTAAAAACCAGCCCTGCTTTACAACCCAAAGATTTTATAAGTTGCAAAGAGCGATCAATATGCTCCGAGCTTTCCGGATGAAAGGTAATATATGTAGCGCCGGCACCTGCAAAGTCCTCAATAATCCGATCAACTGGTTGCACCATAAGATGCACATCAATATCCGCTGTTATGCCGTGTTTAACCAAAGCCTCACAAACCAACGGACCGATGGTAAGGTTTGGCACATAGTGATTATCCATTACATCAAAGTGCACTATATCAGCACCTGATTTTAAAACATCCTCTACATCTTTGCCAAGACAGGCAAAGTCCGCCGATAAAATTGAAGGTGCGATTTTAAAGTCATTCATAGTTATTTTTATCCAAATTTAAAAACAGTTAATTATAACAAAATTAAAAATCATTGTAGAAAAAATTTGCAAAATTATAGAATAGGTAAATTACACTTGCCCCTATGTTGGTATCATCTAAATAATTACTATCAAAAAATTTATAACAAAATATTGGAGCATAAAAAGTGTTAGATGAAAAATAAATTTTAAAATCAATGCAAGAAAGTGTAAAAAAAACCCTAAAAATTAAAAAAAGCAATGGGGGGAGGGCATTATGCTGTAGTGTGGAATCATAGAAACAACTTCTTTACATGCCGCCTTGATTTGCCATTTTTTTCTCAATACGGTTGCCTAATAATGACAACATTGCAGTAATTACAAAATACATCGCAGCCACTATTAACCAGGTTTCAAATGGAGAAAAAGTATTAGCGACTATTTCGCGTCCTACTTTGGTGAGATCTGTAATAGATATTACAGAGATAAGTGAGGAATCTTTAACCAAAGCGATCATCTCACCGATTAGGGTAGGCAGAGCTCTTTTTAGGGCTTGGGGCATAATGATAAAAATCATTGTTTGCATATAATTCATCCCTAACGATTTGGCTGCTTCATATTGTCCTTTGTTCACGGATTGAATCGCTCCTCGTAAAACTTCGGCTATATAAGCACCAAAAAATATACCGAGGGATAGTGCGCCTGCAAGAAATCTCTCCAAATCAAAAATTGTAGCGATGATAAAATAAAAGATAAATATTTGCACCAATAACGGAGTGCCACGAATTACCGTAATATAAACTGTGGCAATATCTTTTAAGAACTGGTAGGAAGACAGCCGCATAAACGCCAAAGAAACACCGATTGAAAATGCCAATATTGCCGAAAACAAGGATATTTGTAGGGTTACCATCAAACCTAATAACAGTGGTCCTGCGTGCCAACTTTTATAGTTAGCGATAATAGTGTCGTCGCTATATATTTCATCATTATTTTTCAGTTGAATTGTATAACCTGTGGGAATAGTGATTTTTTTGGATTCTTTATCACCTTTTATAACAACATTATTTTTATCAATAATTTTAATTGTGCCATCAATATCAGATTTTATCTCGACCTGTTCTTCATAAGCAAAATAGGAGGGAACACTTGTCCATTTCCAGATATAATTCATGTTTGAGGCGGCAGAATATAAACCATAACCTAATACCATAAAAAACATCAGGGCAATAAAATGCCCTAATGTTTTATTCTTTATAATGCTTTGATTTTTATTAGTCATTTTTTAAAAAAATAAACTACATTACCTTTTTCTGCCACTTGTCATTTTTAAACCATTTATTATAGATTTTATCATAGGTGCCATCGTGTCTGGCTTGATTTAAAAAATTATTTAACCAGTTGGTAAAATCAGGGTCGCCCTTGCGAATAGCCCATCCTAATGGCTCATAGGTCAAATCTTCATCAAGATGAATAAGTTTTCCTGCTCCTTTTTGAGCAAAAAAGATAGCATTATATGGCTTGTCATAAACAAAAGCATCGGCATTGCCGTTTAAAACTTCTTGAGCGGCATCAGCTTCGGTTTCAAAAGTTCTAATTTTTGCTTTTTTGAACATTTTACGAGTTGCTATCTCACCTGTGACACCGAGTTTGGTCACAACAGTGTATTTTGCATCATCAAGTTGTTGCCAAGATTTGCCAGCATGTTTTTTGTCAGCCAAAATTGTCTGTCCCACACTAATATAAGAGTTCGCAAAGTTAATTTTCAAATTACGTTCTTGAGTAATTGTCATGCCTGACATTATCATGTCATACTTACCAGTAATCAGACCTGCAATAATTCCATCCCAAGCGGTTGGCACAAATTTTAATTTAACTTTCATAGCTCCTGCAATAGCCTTTGCCATGTCGACATCAAAACCTATGATGTTACCTTTTTTGTCCTTCATTTCAAACGGCATATAACCTGGTTCTAGGCCTACTGTTAAGGTTCCTTTTTGTAAAATCTTATTCAAAGTAGATTTTTTCCAAAGATTGATATCATCCGCATGGACTGCTGTGATGCCTGTGCTTAAAAAAGCAAACAATAAAATACTAATTATTTTTTTCATAATTATAAAAACTCCAAAATAAAAACATCATTCAATGGGTTAAAATTTCTTTCAAGAAACTTTTTGCCCGGCTTGTTTGAGGGTTTTCAAAGAAGTCTTTGGGACTTGCTTTTTCAATAATTTCTCCCTCATCCATAAAAACAACTCTGTCTGCCACCTCTTTGGCAAAACCCATCTCGTGAGTGACACAGACGATAGTATAGTTTTCATGGGCTAACTCTCTCATAACATCCAACACAGAGCCTATCATTTCAGGATCCAAAGCACTGGTAGGCTCGTCAAAAAGAATTATTTTCGGTTCCATGGCCAGGGTTCTGGCAATGGCTACCCTTTGTTGTTGTCCGCCTGATAAATTACGAGGATAAGTATCTGCTTTTTCGCTAAGCCCCACTTTTTTTAATAATTTATGGGAGTTTATATCGGCTTGTTTTTTTGATATTTTTTTTACTTTTACCTGTGCTATAGATATATTTTGCACTATATTGAGATGAGGGAATAGATTAAAGTGCTGAAAACACATACCTGCTTCGGCACGAATCTTGTTAAGGTTTGTTTTGTTGTCAGTTAAATCAAAGCCATCAACAATCAAAGAGCCACTGTCAATTTCTTCCAAAGCATTGATGCAACGGATAAGAGTTGATTTACCAGATCCTGATGGCCCACAAACTACAACGATTTCACCTTTTTTAACATTAAAATCAATATCCTTTAAAACATGTAATGTTCCAAATGATTTGTTGAGTTTTTTAGTGTCAATAATGTCTGTCACAGATTTATCTAATAAAAATCTGCCATTATACATTTTTTTTGACAAAAATATTGGATTTTATGTGATTATACTTTTTTAGCAAAATTACTAGAGACTCTTGCATTAATATCAAGCTATATTTTTAGAGATTTTTGTTGGTAAAATTATTTTTCTTTATTTTTACAACCATTTTGACATTTACAAAATAGCACCATATGATGTTTTTTTAGTTTAAATCCATATTTTTTAGCTATTTTTTCTTGCCTCTCTTCTATTATATCGTCACAAAACTCGACTATTTTACCGCATTTTATGCAGATCATGTGGTCGTGGTGATCACGATCTTGCCCTGCTTCAAAAGTTGCTTGATCGTTATATAGTTGCACACGCGAAACCAAATTACAGGCTTCAAATTGTGCTAAAACACGATAAACTGTAGCAAGCCCTACGGAGGCTTTTTGTTTTATTAATTCTTGGTAAATTTCATCGACGGTAAAATGTCGCTTGCATCCTGAGTGTAAAATGTGTAAAATTTTCAATCGAGGAACGGTGATTTTTAGACCGGCTTGTTTTAAATTTTCTAAATCCATAATGGAGCATTATAACCTATGAGACAAATTTTATTATCTTTTTTTGCAATTATTCTTCTATCATCTTGCGTCTCTTGGCTGCCAGATGCTTACAAATACCCTGTAACACAGGGCAATACTATCAATAAATTTCAACTATCCCAATTATATGTAGGGATGAGTATAAAAAAATTAAATGATATTTTGGGGACTCCACTATTAAAAGAAAACAACCAAAAAAATAGCCGAATTTATTATTATTATGAAACCGAAGCCGGGATTTATCCTACAAAAATGTCCGAAGTTGAGTTAAAAATTGGAGGCGATAAGTTAATTAACATCAACACAAAATCTCATCAATTAAAACAAGATGATTAAAAAATTCAAGCAGATTCTTATAGTCGCATCTTTCTTTTTGTTTTTTTGGTAAATTTTAATTGCAAAGTTGTGCTTTGTAGTGGTAGGTTAACTTGATTTAAAATCTGGGTCGTATCATAATTATTTATTAAAAAACTTTTACCAGGTTTTAATTCCCTTGGCAAGGCAATGTTAGCAAACTCTACTCTCAATAGTTTATTTACTTGAAACCCAAAACTTTCAAAAATATTTCTTATCTCGTGATTTTTGCCCTCTTTTAAGGAAATGGCATAGGTTTTGTTGATACCCTCGCCTGCTATTAACTTTATTGATGATAACTTTAAAACCTCTCTTTGATATAAAATCCCATCTTTGCATTTTTTAATCTGCTCTTTGTCAAGCTCTCCTAAGATACGAACAATATATTTTCTCGTTATTTCATAGGATGGATGGGTAAGCCTGTAACACAACTCGCCATTGTTCGTAAATAATAACAAACCTGATGAGTTTATATCCAATCTGCCGATATTTAACCAATTAGCTTTCGCCTGGGGGATTTGATCAAACACTGTCTCTCGTCTTTCTGGATCTGATTTAGTGCATATGACTCCGATTGGTTTGTGATAGATTAAAATTTTAGTATCTATTTTTTTTTCAATACAAACATAACTATTGTTATCAATGTTTATTTTATCGTCTTTTATGACTTTATCACCTAATTTTGCTACATTACCATTAACTCGTATTTGTTGGTTTTTTATCATTTTCTCCGTTGCTCGGCGTGAGGCAATTTGACTTTGGGAGATGGCTTTTTGAATTCGGATTGAATTTGACATGTTTATTTTAAGATTTAGAGACCTTTGCATAATTCAAGTGCCGTTTAGAGAGGACAGAAAATAGTGCATTTTTATAGCAAAAATGAGGAAAATGGCAAGTCCTTTGGAGTTCCTCGCTACGCTCGTGATGACGAATTTTTGCTATAAGCATATGCAATCTATTTGTTTTATAAATTGTGCTTGAATTATGCAAAGGTCTCATTTAGTTTTATACTTTAAGTTGCGAACACCAAGCCCATAGGATAACACAACATAGATTATAATGGCACTCATTATTATCATGCTCATATTTATAACTCTGTCCATAACATCATAATTTTGCCATAATTCATCACGAATATCAAACATTAGGATCACGAGCGCCATCCCAGCTGATGAGATAAATATTTTTGACAACAACCAAAACCAGTGTTTTTTATTTGGATGATAAATTTTATTTTTCAAGGCTACAAATAACCAGATGCAGTGAATCCATGCTGCCATTGAGGTCGCTGCCGCCAGCCCTATATGAGCAGGAGCCAGATTATATGTGATAAGAATATATAAAAAAAGTATATTTAAAACCATATTTAAAAACATAACTTTAATGCCGATTTTAACCGGAGTTTTCATATCAAAGCGAGCATAAAAGCCAGGTGCCAAGACTTTGATGAGAATGAAGGCCGGCAACCCTAAGGCATAGGCTTGAAGGCTCATTGATGCCATATTAACATCCTCTGGAGTAAAAGCATTGTAGGCAAATAAGGTCCATAAAATAGTTTTGCCGAGCAAAAATAAACCTATTGTGGCAGGGATAGCAATCAATAATGCAATTTTTAATGCCCAGTCTAAAATATCTGAAAACTCTTGTTTTTTATCTTTGACAAATTTAGCGGATAAAGATGGCAAAATAACAACAGCCAAAGCTACCCCAAACAAACCCAAAGGTAATTCCACCAAACGATCTGAATAATATAACCAACTTATACTACCGGAGATTAAAAAACTTGCCAAAAATGTATCAAATAATAAATTTATCTGTGCCACAGATGAACCAAATAAAGCCGGAATCATAAGTTTTATAATTTTTTTAACGCCTTTATTTTTCCAACCCCATTTTGGTCTGGTTAATAATTTTAATTTTAATAAAAACGGAATTTGAAACAAAAACTGCACTAATCCTGCGACAAATACTCCCCATGCCAGCAGCATAATCGGTGGTGAGGTGAGATTCAAAGCACTCAATAAAGCGGCGGTTATCAAGCAAAGATTTAATAGAACCGGCGTAAAGGCCGGCACGACAAAATGATTAAAGCTATTTAAAATCCCGGCGGAATAAGCAGTCATTGAAATAAAAAACAAATAACTAAATGTAATTTGCAACATATCAGCAGTGAGATTTAATTTTGCATCATCACCTATAAAACCTGCGGCAAAAACATATACTAAAACTGGCGAGGCAAGCACCACTATCAAAGTCAAAACTAATAAAATAACGCCCAAAGTTCCTGCAACATAAGCTGCAAAATCTTTTAATTCATTGTGGGTTTTGGTCTCTTTATATTCGGTAAAAACTGGCACAAAAGCCAAAGAAAACGCACCTTCTGCGAATAATCTGCGAAAAAAATTAGGAATTTTAAAAGCGATAAAAAAAACATCAGTTACAGCTGTGGCACCAAAAAGATTGGCAAATACCATATCACGGATAAAACCACTTATTCGTGAGATAAGGGTCATAATTGAGACCCAAAATCCAGATTTAAGCAGTGACATCTTTATCCTCTGATATACAGATTTGCACCTTGCCAATATATTTTATTAAACGACAAGATTCGCTAATTTTATCTAAGTCAGTCATCATATTTGTCGGCAGTGGTGCTTTGGCTGTGCCTGTTTTGTTTTGTGTGGATATTCCCAAAACAATCAAAATATCAATTTTATTGTTTAAATAGTGTAGAGTTAAATTTACCAGCTTATATGATGAGGGAATTAAAGGTATGATTTGTTTTTTTATTTGCATGCGAGATATAAGATAGTTTTCATCGTGTTGAATTTTTTCATCATTTTCAACATCAACATGCACCGTCACAGAGTTCATAGTTTTAATATTTTTAATTATGTTGTCTTTAACATCATCGCTTATTTTATGTCCCTCTGATACACTGATATAAGGCGATACCTGCACATGAATGTCCGCCAGCGAATATCCGCCCATCTGACGTGTTCGCAAAGAATGTAGGCTTACGACCCCCGTGGTGTTTTGCGCCAAATTTATGATTTTTTGACGAGTATATTTGTCCAAAGAACTATCAATAATCTCGGCGATACTTTGTTTTATCATTTTATAACCCATCACCGCAATAAACATCGCAACAATGGCGGCGGCGATTATATCAGCCTGCACAAACCCCACCTTAGCACCGATGATTCCCACCACGACCACAATTGATGAAAAAGCATCAGTGCGATAATGCCAAGCATTAGCGATTAACATTTTTGAGTTAGTTTTTTTGCCAAAATGCATGGTTACACGGAATAATAATTCTTTGGAGAAAACAACGATGATTGCTACATACAGAGTTAAGATATCAGGGCTTGGAATATTATAGTTTTGTAGTCCTGCAAAAAAAGCACGATATACAATGCCTGCAGAAACAAAAAGTAAAATAAGCCCCAAAACCATTGTTGCTAAGGTTTCAATTTTGCCATGGCCATATGGGTGCTCGTCATCGGCTTTTTTATTGGAGGCTTTGGCGGCAAACAAAACACTAAAATCACCCACCAAATCTCCCAAAGTATGAATTCCATCAGCAACCAAAGCTTGCGAGAAAAACAGGACACCTACTATAATTTGCAAAATTGACAACAAAATATTTACACTCATGGCAAACATGGTAATATTTTTCATCTGCAAATAACGGCTATGGTGTTTTTTATCCTCTTTGCCGTCTTGATGGTAGCTATTTGACATTGTCATTTACTTGGATCATTAGATAATATTTATTTTTTTCAGTATAGTGTCCCAAAAATTTATAGTTATTTATTTTACACCAAATAGGAACATCTATCAAAACTCCTTTATCGCTGGCAATAATTTTTAAGACATCTTTATTTTTTAACTGCCCGACAAAGTTTTGAATTTTAATAATTGGCAGAGGGCATAAGAAACCACAAACATCAATTTCAAAGTCAAATTCATCTTTTTTCATCTCGCTATTCTAACTAAATGGTAGTTTTTATATTTAGATATTTTTAAATCTATCTGAAAAACTATAGGTAAATCAATACGGATAAAATTTGTATTGGCAACAAGTTGGATAATTGACTATGTCATTATGTGAGACCTTTGCATAATTCAAGTGCTGTTTAGAGAGGACAGAAAATAGTGCTTGAATTATGCAAAGGTCTCTATGTATCTTTATTGTGGTTTATTTATAACTAAAGCCTATCATATAGTTTATCCCAGATGCAATCTTTGATTCGCCGGCATTATAGTCACCTATTTTTATATGTTTATATAAATAAATAGCATCCATGGAAACCGATAAAAATACTCCAAATGTTTTATTTATTTGAAAATTAAAGTTAGCTCCAAGCGGAGAAGATATGGCTGTCATGTTCCATGAGTCATCAAATCCATCAGCAGCAGTTGTTTTCATTGAGATGTATTTAACTCCGGAAAACGGAGCAATATGTAGTTTTTTAGAGATCATAATTCTTTTTTCAAGGTTCGCTCCTATGATAATTTTTTTACTATCTATCCAAATATCATTTGAATTTTTTTGATAGGATGCTCCGCTATATGAAGATAAATAGGGGGATATGTATAATTTTTTTAACCTGAATATATTGATAGGAGCAAACAGTCCAATAGTTGCTCCGGACGATTTTGGGGTGCTATCAATGTTGCCCCCAAATACTTCATTTATTTTAAAATTATCGACACCAAACCCCACAAAATATGAGATTTTATCTTTACTGGTTTTCTTTTTCTTGTTTTTTTTCTTTTTTTTCTTGTTTTTTTTCTTGCTTTTTTTCTTTTTTTTTGCAAGTTGTAAAATATCAGCAGCATCAGTTAATTTAAAACCGTTATTTGTAGTTGAGGCATTAGTCTGTGATGTGATTGCCAACAAAAAAGCAAACGAAATCGACAAGATTGAATATTTTAAAGTTTTTAAGCAATTAACAGAAAACATAATTTAATTACGAATATGAAAAATGCCATTATAATAAATTTTATATAAAATTGTCAGGTTATTTTGAAAAACTTAAAGTTGTATTTTATGCCAAATAAATCTCATCATACAAATAAACCCATTATTTTGCACCCCAAACTTCCGTCATGCATCGTGTAGATAGGTTCCGTGTCGGAGCACTTCAATGACGAAGTTAGGTGGCAGCATGACAATAATGTAAAAATAATAACCTAAAATACTTGACAACAAAGAGATGTTTATTGTTGCCAGTTTAATATAAAAGACATGCTTCTGCATGTTTTATAAGTGTTGCTGGATTCATACAAAAGTTTCAAAAATAAAATTTATAATTCAACATCAATAGGTTAGCAATATTTCATTCATCGTTGAGGGGGGGGGGCAAAAAAAACTTGACAAGCTTTTAATTATTTGTTAAATTAGACAATATATTGACTTTATGTAGAGGCTTCAAATGATTAACAAAAAATACAATTTAATTTTGCTTGGCATTTTGCTCTCATCATTGAGTGTGTCTTGTTTAGACAATGGCGACAGCGAAAAAGACAGCAATTCAAGTAATGACAACAATAATACAAGTGCTACTGTTCCTAATCGTAGCCCAATTACAAACTCTGCTACTATTGATGCGACAATCGGTGTTGTGTATTCTGGCAATTTACCAGTTATGGACCCTGATGGTGATGATTTAACCTATCAAATAACTAAAGCACCATCTTTTGGCGTTTTAGAATTAAATCAGTCGTCAGGAAGTTACACATATTCAGCACACACAACAAAAAAAACAGATGTTTTTGAATTTTCAGCATCAGATGGAGAGTTTTCTGTTGTAGGACAGGTGACAGTAAACACAAATACACGTCCGGTCGTGCAAGCAATCTCTACCATTACAGCATTCCCTCAAATGAAGAGAATGGCAATGTTATCAGCAACAGATGCAGACGATGATAAAATAGAATTTTTAATTGACACTCAACCTACCAAAGGATCAGTTGAAATTGATAAAAAAACAGGTGTTATTGCTTATACCGCATATGCAGGGCAAACAGGACAAGATTCTTTCAAATATAAAGCAAATGATGGAGCAATTGATTCTTCCACTCAACAGGTAAATGTTGTTATAAAACCAATCAAGGTAACGTTAAGTGGTGCGCTACAAATAGGATTTAGTAGCAACCTACCATTGGTTGTTATTGATACTGACGGTGGACTTATCCAGGTTGATCCCAAAATAAAAGGCATAATAACGATAATCCCACCGACATCAAGCGGTCGTGCCAATTTCACTACCACGGTGCCGGAGTATTCAGGTTATATGGAAATTGATTACAGAGGCAAATCTTCGATAGGTTTCCCCAAAAAACAATATGGATTTGATACCGAAAAAATTGACGGCACAGATAATGATGTGTCTTTGTTGGGTATGCCAAAACACAATAAATGGATATTAAATGCACCATATTCTGATAAATCTTTAATACGCAATTATGTAGCATATAACAAAACCAGAGACTTAGGCGGTTATTCAGCACCAAGATCTGAGCTTGTGGAATTATTGGTGCGTTCAGGAGATGAACTGCGATATGATGGAGTTTATCTTTTGGTGGAAAAAATCTCCCGTGGCGCTGATAGGGTAAATATTGAAAAACTATCATTAACCGACAAAACAGAACCTGCAATAACAGGCGGATATATGTTAAAAACTGATAAAAATATCAATGACTGGTTTTTTAACACCAATGATAAATGGTCTATGTTGATCGTGGAATACCCAAAAACAAAAAATTTAAATATTGAGCAAAAAACCTATATTAAAAATTATATAAATGATTTTGATGCTGCTATATTTTCACCTGATTTCAATAATTCATCTCATGCAAATTATTATGAAAATTGGTTAGATGTGGATAGTTTTATTAGCAGATTTTTATCAAGAGAGTTATTCAGGGATGTGGATTCTTGGCGAATAAGCGAAAGATTTTCAAAAAATAGAGATGGTAAATTATCTATGTTGCCAGTTTGGGACTTTAACTTAAGTTTGGGTAATGCAGATTATGGTTATAATGGCTCACCAGAAGGCTGGGATCATACCAAAACGATGTATGCACCGCTTGCATATTGGTTTAATCGTTTGATAAAAGATAACTCTTTTGCAGAAAAATTAAAAACCAAATGGCAAACTATGAGATCTGGTGCATGGTCTGATGCAAATCTAAATCAGTTTTTAAATGACACCAAAACAAAATTAAATGAAGCGCAAATTAGAAATTTTCAAAGATGGAATGTTTTGGGTATAGATATTTGGCCTAACAGAAAAGCCTGTGATTTGGATACAACACCATCTTATTGCAATACTTGGGAAAAAGCAGTAGATGAGCATTTACGAGTTTGGCTCATGGACAGAACAGATTGGATGGATAATAATATTCCAACCATCATATCACAGCCTTTGGTAATAATAACGGAGATTCATTACAGCCCTGCAAACGGCAATGAATTTGAATTTATTGAATTATATAACGATGACAATAATGAGGTTGATATATCAGGTTGGCAGTTTACCCAAGGCATCACTCATACATTTGTAGCCAGCACAACAATTCCAGCAAAATCAACTTTAGTTATCGCCAAAGATAGTTCAAAATATTCAGATTCCATTCAATGGAGTAGCGGAGATTTATCTGATATTGGGGAGACTTTGGAGTTACAAGATCAACACAATATCCTTGTTGATGAGGTCAGTTTTTTAAATTCTAATCCATGGGTTGCAGAACCAAATGGCACAGGTCCATCTTTGGAATTAAAACAATCTGCATATAACTCAAGGTCAAACAATGGTGGAGGCTCATGGTTGACCTCACAAAACAACGGAGGAACACCTGGTGTTTCACAAACTCTTATTAAACCAGAATTATATTATAGATATAGCAATCCTGTTACTTTAAGAGTAGGTGGGCAATATACAAGCAACCCCATAGCAATAAGCAATAAAGGTGGCAGTAGGATACAAAGTTATTCAATAAACCCACCAATTGAAAATGGTTTGCATTTTGAAACCTCATCAGGTTATATATGGGGAGTTCCAGATTATGTTGCCGGCCAAAAAGACTATACTATAACAGCTACAAATGATGCAGGAGCAAGCGATGACTTTGTATTTTCAATAATAGTAACACCACCAACAGGAAGCACTCAATTAACAAAAACAGCATCTTCTGCAAATACCGCAGAGGAGATGAATGGTGTTATGAATATAACAAGTAGCGATATAGAGTTAGTTTGGGACAATACCAATGGTGGTGGCAATCAAGTTGTTGGGTTAAGGTTTGAAGATATAACCATCCCCAAAGATGCTACAATCAAATATGCTAACATCACATTTCAAGCCGATGAGTCTCATACAGAGCCTACAAATTTAATATTTAACATTGAAAATACCACCAATTCAGGTGGGTTTACAAATTCTGTAAATAATATTACCGATCGCCTAAGATTAGGGTCTGTGAGATGGGATGATTTGGAGCCATGGACAACTGGCAAGTCATACACAACACCAAACCTATCAAGTTTGGTTCAAAGTGTCGTCAATAAAAGCTCTTGGTCTGCCGGCAATGCTATGACTTTTATAATATCAGGTGAAGGACACAGAACAGCAGAACAAAATAATATTAGGTTAGATGTATTTTATCAATAAATTTGTTATGCTAAAAGAATCCAATCATGCTAAACACCAAACCGCCGTCATGCTGATAAACCCCAACCTCGTCATGCTGAACTTGATTCAGCATCCATTCATCCAGCAAGGTGTTCTCTGTGTTATGATTGATTCTGTTAGCAACCTGAGGGAGCCCGACGAACAAAAATGGTTCTGTGCATGTAGCTGGATAGATTCCGTGTTGGAGCACTTCAATGACGGTTTTGAGGAAGTAGCACGAAATGACATAGATAGGGAGAGGATGTTAAAAAAACTTGACAAAAACCAAATTTAGTAGCACAATAAAAACATTTTAATTTTTAAGGAGAATATAATTATGAACACTTATTTTTTAACAAGCAACAAATTTATCACTACTGTGGCTTTATGTATTTTACTTTCATCCTGTAGCAATGATGAAGATTCAGGTAGCGGTTCACCGTCATCACCACAACCTGCAACACCACCATCAAAGGATGTAATCATTAACAAAATTCACTATAACCCTGTTGATGGCACGGTTAAAGAATTTGTTGAGATATACAATGCAACTAGCTCGGATATTGATTTGTTAAATTGGCGTTTTAGCAAAGGCATAAATCATGAATTTACAGCCAGCATAACTATTAGTGCCAAATCATCTTTGGTTTTAGCAAAAGATAATACAAAATATGCAGATTCGGTGCAATGGGATAGCGGTGAGTTGGATAACGGCGGTGAAAAAATAAACCTCAAAAATGACTCTGATGTTTTGGTAGATAGTGTTGAATATACCGACCTTGCCCCATGGCCTATTACTGCTGATGGTGGTGGCTTTTATTTAGAATTAAAATCTGACAAATTAGATTCAACCTCGAATGATAGTGGCGAGAATTGGCAAGCAACAGAGGACACCAATATTGCAGCCAAACCTAAAATTATTATTACAGAAATTCATTATCATCCGAATGAAGATCCGACACCAGAAGACGACCCTGCCAAAGAATTTGTTGAAATTTATAACAATCACGGTAGTAATGTTGATATTAGTGGCTGGACACTCTCAAATGCCATAGAACACACATTTGCAACATCTACTACGCTTGCTAATAATACGGCTTTGGTTATCGCCAAAGACAGCAGCAAATATATAGATTCAGTGCAATGGACGGATGGCAAATTATCAAATAAGGGGGGAAAGATTAATCTCAAAGATGCTAATGGGGTGTTGATTGATAGTGTTGAATATGACGATAAAGATCTTTGGCCTGAGGCAGCCGATGGCACAGGCCCATCATTGGAGTTAAAATCCGCTAATTTAAATTCAACCGATAATGATAATGGCACAAACTGGCAAGCCTCAACAGCAGATGATGGTAGCCCTGGCACAGTTGTAATACCTTGAATAGGTCTGTGATGCTACGATGATAACAATATTCGTCGTGGCTCTGTGTGTAGCCGTAACAGTCTCTTGCTATATTCCGTCATCACGAGGAGCGGTAGCGACAAAGTGATCTCTTGGGGTTTGGTGCACAACCTTATGAGATTGCCACGCTCGCAGGCTCGCTCGCAATGACGGAAACATTCGTCATCACGAGGAGCGTTAGCGACAAAGTGATCTCTTAAAACATGTCGTCATTGCGAGGAATTCGCCGCAGGGCGTATTTCGTGGCAATCTCTTAGTGGTTTCCGTCTGCCCCTGTGAGATTGCCGCACTCGCAAGCTCGCTCGCAATGACGTGATTGGGGGGAATAACGATTAAATAAATATAGTCTTTTTGGTAAATATTTTCAATAATAATTTTCAAATTAAATTATAATATTCTTAATTTTTTAAATACACAATAACAAATGCTTGATTTTTTAACAATTCAGACCATATCTGAAAATGCCACTGCCATAACTTTGATTTATGTTAATTTACTGGCATTTGTGTTGTCTGTTTTGGTGGCATGGACTTATGAGAGAACATTTCGTGGTTTATCTTATTCACGCAATTATGTGCAAACTTTGATTTTAATCAGCATAGTGGCAGCCACTGTTATGCAAGCGGTTGGTGATAGTTTAGCACGCGGTCTGGGAATTATGGCGGCTATGGCTGTTATCCGATTCCGCACTAATTTTAAAGACTCGCGAGATATAGTTTTTATGTTTGCCGCTTTGAGTGTAGGGGTGGCAACTGGTGTCTATGGCTTTTTAATAGCCATCATTGGCACGCTAAGTTTTTGCACTGCCTCTTTTGTATTATATTATTCGCCATTGGGAAGCCGCAGTATTTTTGATGGAATGTTGCGTTTTAGCATGGCAACAGATGCCATAAATGACAAGCAAGTTTTAGAAAATGCTTTGAAAAATAACTGCAAAACATTTGCTTTGGTAACCTTACGCGAGATGTCAGGTGGCGAAAAAATGGATTATGCTTACCAAATAAAACTTAAAAATAAAATAGAATCAGATGAGTTTATGCAAGAATTATCCCAAATATCAACATTAAGCGGTTTAAGTTTTATGTTACAAGAGGCAACAGTTGAGCTATAAATGATAAGAGCCCGCAGAAAACCCTATTTGTTATTTTTATCTTGGTTAGGTGCAATTGTCATTATATTGTTAATGTCACTCTCGTACACAGGAGATGTCAATAGTTTTTTTGGTATAGCTTCCAGTCAAGTCAAACACATAAGTTTTAAAGCTACTGTTGTTGTCCGAGAGATTATGTTATCCTCAGGTGATGGTTTTGATAAGGGACAAACAATCGCTACTTTTGCCAACCAAAACCTACAAAAACAAATTGATACCACCCAATTACAAATCAAACAATTAAAATCTCAATTAAACTGGGACCTTAATGATTATAAGAATCAGATCAAAAATCTTAATACAGAGAAGACAACTCAAATAGTCCAATTAAATTATAAAATACGAGATCTGCAAGCAAAAAACAATATAAATCAAATTTTATTAACAGAGCAACAAGGTGTGATTACAAATATCACTTCACCTGAAATAATTGCTTTGAAAAAAAATAAATCAATGACTGCAAAATTATTCAATGACAAAATTAAAGCCATAGACGCCCAAATAAAAAATAAAAAACCATTGCAGGTTCAAATTAACGAGTTAGAAACAATTCTTGCCAGTTTAGGACAACAACAACAACAATTAAAAATTATCGCACCATTTGATGGGGTTATGGGGGTCATAAATTATCAAACTGGCGAAACTGTGCCATCATTTATGAGCATTATAACCTTGCATAGCTCGGATGTAAATAAAATACAGGCTTTTGTGCATGAAGATCTAATAAATCATTTAAAAATAAACCAACCATTAAAAATAACTACCCTCGCTGGCAAAAAAGTTTCAACCATTGGCATAGTTGCTAGCATTGGCTCGGCAATTGTTGAATATCCGGAGAGATTACGCAGACGCTCTACATTAAAAAGTTGGGGCAGAGAAATTTTAATCAATTTACCAACAAATAATGCCATTACATTAGGAGACAAGGTAAAAATTCAGGCAACAACAAATTCATTTGTTGGTTATTTTGATGCTTTTGCTACCACCTTAAAAAATATAACCTTCAGCAAAGTTAAAGACATAAAAAGCTCAACCCCAATTGAAGCATCAGGGGCAATTTATCTGAACGATTTACAGTCTTATTTGTTGGTAACTGATGAGAGAATTAACCACAAAACTCGGTTACCATTTATGGATAATAATGGAGTTGTTCACAGTTGGTTAGACATAACAGTTAACATTGATGATTTAGAATCAATCACCCAACTTAATAACAAAATATATATTCTATCGTCTTTGAGTCGCACAAAAAGTGGCAAAGAAAAAACTAAGAGACAAAAAATTGTCGAAATTACCAGAGTAAATAATTCTTTTAAGGTTGGTAGAGAAATTAACTTATATAACATTTTGAAACAACAAACAACTGATATGACATTAAATGCATTCTTAAAAGATGCCATCAACAACAAAACGCTCGATATTGAAACTATGTTTGCATTAAAAGGGCATTTGATAATCGGCTTTAAAGCCCCATTTTTATCTGATGGAGCGACTGCATTAGTTGATATTGGCACACCTGAAACTTTGTTTACAACAAACAATAACCAGCATAATTTTAAAATTATCAAAAAATTATACCTACCAATAAATAACAAACTATCGGATGCTATAATGATAGGTGACAGATTATATCTTACAGCAATAATCAAAAATCAAAACGGTGCAAAACATAGTCATTTGTGGCAAACTTCCATTGAATCGTCACAATTAAATAAACTAATGACCTATAAAAATCTTAAAGCAGAAGGTTTAGCATTTAATCCACAAAACAACCAGATTTTAATAGTTTTTGATGAGGGCAACAACCAACAATCAAAATTTAGTTTTTATCCCATAAAATGAAATTTAAAAATCTTAAAATAGGTTTTGTATTTTGTTTTTTATTGCAATCACAATTTTCTTTATCTGATGAAAAAATAGATTTTGTTGCTCAATTTTTACAAACTGCCACACAAGACGCTCAATTTAACAACAACACAGATTTGAACAGGTTTATAACCGAACACCAACCAAAAAACAACATAATTGATGATATGGAGTTGCGAATCCGTCAAGACCAAACAGACAATAAGAATGACATGGAATACGAATTGCGATTCCAACCTAAATCTTTATTTTATATTCATGACGAAGATAAACACTATGGCATTTTAAAAAAACAAACAAAAACACAACAAGATCTGTCGCTTAGTTCTGCCCTATTAAATAGATATACCTTGTTATTAAACGGACGTTTTCATTTGCTCAAATTAACCAAATTAAACAAACTAATTGAACTATCCAAAAGCAAAATAAAAGCTTTAAAAAAGTTATCTAAACTGGCAGATTTTGAAATACTAAGATACCTTAATGCCCAACAAAAACTAAAATCATTGCAAGTGGATGCATTTGAGGCACAAATATCCTATCAAAACATCAAAACCCGAATAGATCAATATATGATAATGGATAAGAATAGAATAGTTAGCAATTGGCTCTTAAAAATAACTCCGCTATTGCTCGAATCGTTGAGTTCTGCTCAACCATGGATACAATTAGAAAATAATCCAAAAATTTTATCATCAAGGCTTGCGTTGCAAGAAAAACAACAGGTGTTCAAAAATCAAAAACATAAAGATAGCAAAATCTTGAGTTTTGTCCAGTTTGGTTATAAACCCTCTAATAAAGAAAAATCTATTGGGATTGGCATCAAAATACCCTTGACAACTAAATGGGGCAAGTCTGTTGCATCATCACATAAAGATAAAATAACAGCCCAAAATGCTCTTTTAAATGACTATACATCAACCCAAATTACGATAATTAATTTGATAAAAAACCTGCAAACATATTACCAGCACATTAAAATATTTGATGACAATTCTTTATCAAAAGCAACCTATCAAAAATATGCCAAAACACGTGGTGCCGATGCTTTGTTATTGTTAAACCTAAAAGAAAACTATTTAAATGATGAGATAAAATTATTAAACTACCAACATAAATTTTTTATTGATTATATTCGGCTTCTAAACATTACGGGCAAACTATTAAAAAAACCTTTTGATAATATTTTAAAGCCAATCAAGTAAAATATAAAGAGACCTTTGCATAATTCAAGCACAATGTATAACAACAATAAAATGCACCTATTTTACCAAAAAACTCGTCAAATAGCAGGTTATGCACCTCTTTTTTTAATAAAATATGCGCTATTTTCTTATTGCTCTAAATCACACTTTATTTATGCAAAGGTCTCAAAATGTTAGAGAGAATAGCAAGATACGAAATAAAATACACCATTCCACTGCATATGGTTGATAAAATTTGTCAATTTATTAAACCATATTGTCAATTAGATGAACATTCAGTTAACGAGCCTGACAATTATTATACGGTCAATAGTCTTTATTTTGATTCGTTAAATTATTTATTGTTTGATAGAAGAATATACGGCAAAAATCCACGTTATAATATTCGCGCTAGATTTTATGGCAAAAAGGCAAACCCTCCATGGTTTATGGAATTAAAACGTAAAAATGCTTATATAACAACCAAATATCGTGCGGATGTAAGTGATAATGATTGGCCGGATATTTTTACCAAATCTCAATGGCGAATGAATAATGATACATCAAATATGCAAAAAATAAATACCAATTTAATCAGACGAATAGTTGAAAGTTATGATCTAAAACCAGTTGTTTTGGTGCAATATCAAAGACGGGCATTTTTTTCAAACATTGATGAGTATGCTCGTATTACTTTTGATAAAAATTTAGAATCTGTGGCGACAAATAGTTATATGCCGCAACAAGATATGAAAAACCTAACTCCGTTTGGTGATTATTTTTTGTATGATTTAGGGCATGACGATGGTAATAGTGTTGTTTTGGAGTTAAAGTGCTTACCAACAGAAACACCAATCTGGTTTTTTGATTTAGTTCATAAATTCAACCTAAAACAGAGACCTTTTTCAAAGTATGTATTTGGTTTGCGTCATGCCACAGGCTGGACTGATCGACGTTTTGATATCAATAACCCTCAAGACATTGACCATATTTTTTAACCTTTACAGGTTTTCTAATGGCTTGTGCGGGCAAAAGTAAGAGCTGTGATATTTTGACAACCATGTTTTTTGAGAGTTTTGGCAGCTGATATTATTGTATTAGTTGTTGTGGCTACATCGTCAATTAGAATTACATTTTTAAAGGTCATTTTTTGTGAGCATTTGAAAGCATTACTCACATTTTTAATTCTTAATTTAGCACTTAATTCAACCTGTGGTTTGGTATCTATATGGCGGTATAAAATATTGTCAACAACTGGTATTTTTAATATTTTACTTAACTCGGATGCGATAATAGTGGCTTGATTAAACCCTCTTGTTTTTAATCTTTTTTTGTGTAAAGCAATAGGAATTATGGCATCCGCTGATAAAGTGATATTTTTGTCAATTAACTGTGCCATAATTTTAGCTACGGTTTGTTTGTGCTTGAATTTTAATAAGTGCACTAAATTTTTAGCAACCCCCTTATAGATAAATACAGATAAAATTTTATGGTAATTTTTGTGAGGGTTGTTTAGACAAGAACCACATATTTTATAGGTAACATCTCCCATCAGTGGTGTAGCACATTTTTGGCAACAATTATTATTAACTAATAAATCATCATAACAATTCTTACATAGATCTATGTTATTATATCCTGGTTTATTACAAATGATACAAGCCGGTGGATAGATTATTTTTTCTATTTTTTTTAAGATTTTTAACATTTTTATTATATATGCTCCTATGAGGAAAAAACACAACAAACAACAAATTATAGAATTATTAGAGTTACCATTTTTTGATTTATTATATCAAGCCGCTACAATTCATCGCACCAATTTTAAAGCAAATGAAATTCAAACATCGGCTTTATTGTCAGTTAAAAGCGGTAGCTGCCCTGAGGATTGTGCTTATTGCCCGCAAAGTGCCAGCCACAATAGTGAGGTTGAAAAACAAAAAACAATGGCAATTGATGGAGTTATTAAGTCTGCGAAACATGCTCTCAAACAAGGAAGCAGTCGTTTTTGTATGGGTGCTGCCTGGGCTCACCCTACTGATAAAAACTTAGAACTTATCATAGAAATGATAAAAAAAGTGAAAAATTTAGGGATGCAAACCTGTGTAACCCTGGGATCTCTTACCCAAGATCAAGCTATAAAATTAAAAAATGCAGGTTTAGATTATTATAATCACAACATTGATACTTCCGCTGAATACTATGATAAAATCATTACTACTCGCACCTTTGCTGACAGAATTAAAACTTTGGAATTTGTTCAAAATGCTAAAATAAATGTTTGTGCAGGTGGTATTTTAGGCATGGGCGAAAGTGTGGCAGATAGAGCATCAATGCTAAATCAACTTGCATCATTGTCGCCACAACCTAAATCTGTGCCACTTAATATGTTGGTGCAGGTAAAAGGCACACCCTTATACGGCATAGATAAAATAGATATGTTTGACTTTATTCGCACAGTTGCTGTCGCTCGCATTATTATGCCAACATCATATATTCGCCTCTCCGCAGGCAGAGACCTTATGAGCGAACAGACTCAAGCTTTATGTTTTTTCGCAGGAGCCAATAGTGTTTTTTACGGAGATAAACTCTTAACAACTGATAACCAAAGCACTGAAAAAGACCAAGAATTATTTAAAAAATTAAATCTTACTATGCAACAAAAACAATGTCATAGCACAAAAATCCGATAATCTTTATATTTACACAGCATTCATATTGTTAAAGTCCTTTGCGCAAAGCCTCTGCTTTTTCTTATAACTAACACATAAACCAAAAAATCAATTGTTTATTTTTTATTCTTTATTCTTTTTTTTATTCTTTATTTTTTATTTTATATGTTATTATATACATGGTTTTTATAATATTGGACTCATTTGCAGCCTTTAATATCAACAAAAATGTCAAGAATAAAAAATTTATTTAAAAAATTAAAGAATGAGCGTAAAAAAGCTTTTATTCCCTACATAGTTGCAGGCGACGGTGGCTTGGATTTTAGTTTGACCGTCATGACTGAATTAGTTCAAAATGGAGCAGATATAATTGAATTAGGAGTGCCATTCTCAGACCCTATGGCAGATGGCTCGATTATATCCTATGCTCACAAACGGGCATTATCCAACAATACTAAACTTATTAATGTGTTGAATCTTATCAAAAAGTTTCGCACTATAAATCAGCATACTCCAATTATTTTAATGGGTTATTTAAACCCTCTTGAATCCATGGGTTATCAAAAATTTGCCAACCTGTCAGGTGATGCTGGGGTTGATGGGGTTCTAATGGTTGATATGCCACCTGAGGAATCGTCTCAATTACAAAAATATCTGCAAGAAAAGCAAATTGACATTATATTTTTAATTACCCTTACCAGCACCAAAAAAAGAATTCAGAAAATTTGCAATAAGGCATCTGGTTTTATTTATTTTGTCTCTATCAAAGGTATAACAGGTGAAAAAATATCCGATGAAATTGCCATTGAAGAAAAAATAAAGCAAATTAAAAAAACAACAGCTTTGCCAATTGCCATAGGATTTGGCATAAAAAATGCCAATGATGCAAAAAATATGGCACAATATGCGGATGCTGTAGTTGTGGGTAGTAGTTTGGTAAAATTTTTTGATACCACTGATCAACAAAAAATCCTACAACAGATTCGCAAACTAAGCATGCAAATAAGAGAGGCAACTTAAAATATGAACTGGTTTGAAAAACTAATACCTACTACAATTCGCACCAATAGTGATAATAAATCAGCGGTGCCAGAGGGAGTTTGGATAAAATGTCCGAACTGTGACGGGGTTTTATATCGTCCAGAACTCCAAAGAAATATGCAGGTTTGCCCCAAATGTGATTATCATTTTAGAATCACAGCACGCCAAAGATTATCTGAATTTTTTGATGAAAGTAGCTATACAGAAATTGCCAGCAACATAACCCCCGTTGACATTTTAAAATTCAAAGATAGCAAAAAATATAAAGATCGCCTTACTCAGGCACAAAAAGACACTAATGAAAAAGATGCCTTGGTTGTTTTTAATGGTAAAATTGAAAATATAGCCATTGTCGCTTGTGCTTTTGAATTTAAATTTATGGGAGGATCCATGGGTTCAGTTGTTGGTGAAAAATTTTGCCAAGCTGTCCGGTTTGCGATTGAAAACCACACTCCTTTAATATGTTTTAGTGCATCAGGGGGCGCTAGAATGCAGGAGGCTCTTTTCTCGTTAATGCAGATGGCAAAAACATCTGCTGCTTTGAAAAAATTATCAAAATACAAACTGCCATTCATAAGTGTTTTAACCGACCCTACTATGGGTGGAGTATCAGCTTCACTTGCATCCTTGGGAGACATAATTATCGCCGAACCTGCTGCTTTGATAGGTTTTGCAGGACCACGGGTTATCGAGCAGACTGTAAGAGAAAAACTACCAGACGGCTTTCAAAGATCCGAATTTTTATTAGAACATGGCGCTATTGATATGATAGTGGACAGAAGACAGATGAAAACTAAAATAAACTCCATTTTAAAAATGCTACACCGTTAAAAAATGTATGTTGCTGATAAAACCCAACTGGCATGCACCTTGCAATATCCAAAGTTTTTGCACAACCAGAAATTATCCAGAAAATAGCAAAAATCCTTATGAAAATTTTAATCTTGCCACTCATGTCGGTGATGATATCTCGCAGGTTCAAAAAAATAGAAAAAAATTAGAGCAGCATTTAAAACTTGCAAAACCTATCTCATATCTTAATCAAAACCATACTGATAAATGGACTTTGCTTGATAAAAAAAATGGTATCAACGATAAAGACTCTGATGCTGTGTATAGTTTTGATAAAAATTGTGTTTGTGCCGTTTTAACTGCTGATTGTTTGCCGATTTTATTATGCAACAAAAAAGGAGATTTTATAGCAGCCGTGCATGCAGGATGGCAGGGATTAGAGAATGAAATTATCAAAAAAATAACAGACTATTATCCCAAAACGGCGGATTTATTATGTTGGATAGGTCCCTCAATTAGCAAAAAATCATTTGAAGTAGGCGAGGAGATTTATCAAAAATTTAGCAACAAAAATCCTGCTTACAAAGAGGCATTTGAAAAACATAAAAATAAACTTTTTCTTGATAATGTAACTCTTGCAAAAATCCAATTAAAATCAACCGGTATCAACAAAATATATGGTGGCAATTATAACACCTATACGGATAAAAATTTTTACTCCTATCGCAGAAATAACAAATGTGGTAGAATGGCAAGTTTAATTTGGATGGAATAAGGGCAAAATAAAATGAATAAAAAAAAATGGTATATTTTAAATATTATAGGAACAGATAAAACAGGAATAGTCGCGGCAATTACCAAAATTTTAACGGCTAATAACTGTAATTTAGGACAAACAAACATGGCAAGGCTTGGTGGAGCTTTTTGCATAATGATGATGGTCAGAAGTGATTATAATCAACAAGATTTAACAGAAAAACTCGAACAAACAGCAGACAAATTAGATTTATTTTTACATATCAATGAAATTGATGACAGCAATGGTAGCAACCATAAAAATAAAGAAAAACCTGCTAATATTCATCTTGGTGTTTATGGTGCTGATCGCAGCGGGATTATAGCTGATACCACTTTTATATTAGCCCAGCATAATTTTAATATTACCGACCTTTATTCAGACCTTACAAAATCGGCAGAAAATCCACTTTATATCTTAAATATTTATGGCAGATGCTCTCAAAAAATTGAAATCATCGAGCAAGATTTGAAAAAAAATCTTCCAAAAAATATAGAATTTAGTTTAAAAAATATTGAGACCGAAATTTATTAAAACATAAATGACAATATTAAATATTCTCAAATATCCAGACAAGAGATTAAAACAAACTGCCAAACCTGTTGAAAAATTTGATGATGATTTAAAAATTTTTATCAAAGATTTAGAGCAAACCAGATTAAGCGGTCCAGGTGCTGTCGGCATTGCAGCTACTCAGGTGGGAGTTATGTTAAGAGTTATAATCGTCGATATTTCAAAAATGAAAAAATCACACAACAACCATGGGTATCTGGTTCTAATCAATCCTGTAATCACCAAACACAGCGGTTATGTTGTAGGTAGAGAGGGCTGTTTGTCTGTGCCTGATTATACCGCTAATGTTGTGCGGGCTGATTCAATTGTTTTATATGCTTTTGATCAAAGTGCCCAACAACAAACTTATCAAATGAGCGGTTTTGAGGCACGGGTGGTGCAACATGAAATAGACCACTTAGATGGATTATTATTCTTAGATCGGATGATTAGCAAAAAAAGCGATCTATTTTTACGCAAAAATAAATAATGGCAACAATAAAAAAAATTTTAATAGCTATAATCTTTTTGCCCTTTTCATCCTATGCAGATCAATTATCTTTTTTATTATATAATGATTATTTCGCAGGCACTGATAGATATTTTACGAACGGTGTCGCATTCATCTGGTTAAACGAGCAAAAAAGACCAGACGATAGTGACACTTGGACAATAGATTATGTTGAAAATAATCCTTTTTACAAACTCAAAAAAAACAAAAGTTATACATTCGGCATAAGTTTTACCCATATTATGATAACCCCCGCCGATGTTCTTAAACAAACAACACAATATGATGACATTCCCTATGCCGCTCATGCTGGTTTGTCTTTTAATCTTTATCAATGGGATAAAACAAGTTTTAAGGAATTCAGAGTAGAGCTTGGCAGTTTTGGTCCTCGGGCATATGGCGAAGAGGCACAAAATAATTGGCACGATTTTATCAACAAAGAGCGCTCAGAAGGCTGGGATACCCAACTTGAAAATCAAGGGACGATAAATTCAACCCTGCGATATGGTAAAATTAGTTATCAAGGAGAGATTTCAAATTACTTAAAATCTGACTGGTTCAATCAGGCAGGATTAGAGCTTGGCAATTTTGAAACTGATTTTTTTATAAGCTCCATTTATCGCATCGGCAATAATTATCCTTTGAATTTTAATGTGCACTATCCTTATCTCAAAGAGGAGGCATCATTGTTAAAAATACAGAAAAATCCCCCGTCTTTTGGCTGGTCGTTAAATACCGGTATCAATGCAAAACTTATCCACTACTCATATGTTACAGATGAGGCAAAACAACAAAATTATAACATAACAAAAAGAGTGGCACAAGGGTCATTATATTTTGGTTTAGATTTATTTTATCAAAATCATAAACTCATATCTTTTTATCAATACCAAAGCCCATATATTAAAGAAAGCAGCGATACTCATACCTTAGGTGGTTTTATGTATTCATATAATTTTAAATAACAAAAATATCAAAGAGGCTATTAAAATTGTTTCCCCTTACGGTATAGATTTAAGATCAGAAGTTGAGTCTGAGACTGGCAAAAACATAACCTTAATAAAAAATTTTACCAACTTCCTGTGGCACCTCCGCCGAAAGAACTTCCTCCACCAAAACTCGTTGAACTGGAACTAAAACTGCCACTTTTTGAGTCTGATCCGCTTGCTATCAACCAGAATAATAAAACTATTAAACCGCCTGCCAACAGAAAGAAAAAATAACCCCAGCCTTTTTTGCCAGATTGAATTAGTGATATTCCTGCCATCAAACAAACTATTATCAAGCCCCCAATAATAAGATGCCATTTGTAGGTTATCCACCAAAATTGTTTTTCTTGCTGTGGGGCAGGTTTTGTAATTTTGCTTATTATGCTTTTGACGGCTGAATCTATTCCACGGCTATATTCTTGATTTTTAAAAAAAGGAACAATATCTTGATTGATTATTTTTTGCATAATACTATCATATGCTCTGCCATAACCTGAACCTAATTCAATTCTTATTTTTCTATCTTTGATGGCAGCTAAAATCATTACACCATTATTTTTTTCTACATTTCCTACTCCCCATATATTAAACAAGCCGGTGGCAAACTCTTCAATGTTGGTATTGTTTGTTTTATAATCTTTGATGGAATTTATAGTTACAACTGTTATCTCTATCCCTGTTTTGGTTTCTAAATCTTGGAGTGTTTTACGGATTGTTTTGTCATCATATTCTGATATAATTTTTGCATAATCATTGATGTAATTATCAACCGGAGTAGGATATGGATGATATTCTTTGGCATATGAAAAGCAAGAAATTATCAGAGTGATTGACAAAAACAACAAGCTTTTTTTAAACATTTGTATCTCCATATGAAATAACATCTGGTAATTCATTTTTATTTTTTTTGTTTGCTGGATAAAATTTTGATAGCTGTTCTGCCGATAGTTTTATACCCTCTATCAAACCTTCGGCAAATTGATTATTTTTAAATTTTTCAATGACTATATTTTTTGTCTGCACCCAAAAAATTTTGCTAACTTTTTTATGAATCCCATCATCGCCGAGAAGAACAAATTTTCTCTCTTGCAAGCAAAGAAAAAATAAAACCCCATTATGAAGTTTTGTTTTTCGCATTCCTATATTTTCAAAAACTTCTTCTGCTTTTTTAATGGGCTTTGGGCATTTTGCAGTTTCAATATGAACCCTTATCTCACCTGTGGTCCGAGACTCTGCCTCTGCAATCGTTTTTAAAATTTTCAATTCATCTGATTTTGAAAATATATTTGCCTGATTTTTCATAATTTTTTGCCCTATTTTTTGTCATCTCGTCACAAACTAATTACTCTTATTACATTTTTTATCATTCAACCTTAACAATGAAAGTAAAACTTTTATAATATCATCGTTATCTTTATCCTGTATACAAATCTTTTCTCCTGTTTTGGTTGTGCCATGAATTTGTGGCAACATATTTCTTTTTTTGGCTAATTTTTTAAACAACTCTACTGTTTTATTCTCATCAAATCTTAACATAATTTCAATTGCCATATTTTTTTGAGGATACCAAAAATCATCAAAATTCGAAATTTTTTGTGTTTTTGACACTAAAACAAGTTTATTTTTTTCATGTTTATCTCTATCTATAAAAATATTTCTTTCACCATTTATTGTTAAATACCATTTGTTATCGTCTGTAATTTCACACAACCAAACAACCAAATCATTAACACATGAATACAATTCTAAAAATACTAAATTCATTTGTAGGTTTGCCGATAATTCTTTGGCAAATGGTGTAAAATTACGAAACAACAAAGCATGCACTGACTGAGCTTTGTCTTTGATTCTTTTGCCATTTTTAATATCTGTTTTAAAAACATCATCAGCAATTTTATAAATGTTATCTATCCATGCTTTTGTTCTTTGTGACCATGCGAGAGTTGAATTTATTTTTTTATACAATTCAATTAAATTAGTCATGCCAAGTTCTGTTGTGCTGGTTATTTCAGGGGTATCTTTTACCCAGTAACTATTTATACCTTGCTCCAACAATTTCTCTAATGTCCATGATTTATTAGATGCAGTAGCTGCGATAATTGGCACGGTAGAGTTATATTCTCTAATCCATTTTGACAATACTACACCTGATAATTTATCAATATTATTATCAATTTCATTTTGAGATTGTTGCTCTCTATCTTTGCCAAGACGCACATCTAATAAAATCAAATCAATGTTGCTGTTGTCTTTAATGTGTTGTTTTGCTTGCTCTGTATCATCTGCAAATAACAATTTTATATTTTGGTTTTGGTTAAAAATAGCCGTATAGACATCTTGCCAACCATCTTTTAATTGATCTTCAATAATCAAAATTTTGGAATTTTTTATATATCTTTTTAAATCAGATTGTTCTTTTGTTAAAATTATTCTTTGTTTGTCGTCAATTTTGCTGGTTAATTTTTGACTCAATAATTTAAAATAAATCTGTTCGTTAAGCCTATCCATTATTTGTTGTGCTTGTTGTTGCTGTTGTTTATCATCAGATGATTTTGCCAAACAAAACATACTAATCAAAGCACCCCACTCATTAGCCTTGTCATGTCTGCCGCCACTATATGGTTTTTGTCCGATGGATTTTAAATAAAATTCATGCTCTAAACGACGAATATCTCTGGCAAAATGTCTCTGCTTAAATTCTGCTGTGATAGTCGCTCCAATGTTTTTATAATAATCCTCTTTTTCAAGGTCATCTTCATTTTCTGTGATAACAATAATTGCAATTTTTGATAATTCTTGTGGTTCTTTAATCGTGCGGATGTGAGCTACAATATCCTCAAAATTATAATCAAAACCATCAATTGATGCAGGAAAAACAATAACAGAAATTTTTTTGCCATATTTTAGTTTTATCTGTTGAATAGTTTTTAAAACAAGAACTTGTTTTAATTTGCCGTCTTTTATTGTGGCAAATTGCTCTGTTTTGTCAATTAAATCATGTTCATAATTTATGCCGATTACCATATAACTCCTTTAAAAAATTTAACATCTTTTTTTTGTTTTCAATAAAATTGCCATTCAAATAATAAATGCCCTCAAATTTATTTTTTTCTTTATTTGTGCCACCACTGAATATAACCAACACCACAGATTCTGGTTTTTGCCAAATATCATCCTCAATTAAATTCCCTTCATCGTTGCTTTTATGCACTATACAAACATCACAATCACAGCTTTCATAATCCTGTTGTGATATTTCATACTTATCAACGAGCAAAAACAAATCATTTTCTTTTATGTTTTTGACGATTTTTTGACGACGAGAATTATTGTTATCAACTAATAAAATTTTAAAATTTTGCATATTTATATTTTTGTTGCAAATTGCAGTATATGGGTAAAACCTTTTTTATGAGTTGGCAAGGTTTTTAAAAATTCTCCATTATGCATGTTTATTGTTTTTCTTTTTTTGTTAAATTCTGTTTCAATAAAATAATCACACAAACCAAAGGTTAAACCCATAACAGATGATAACTTACCATTGACAAATTCTCTACCATTGTTTGTTATATTCGCATCTGAATTATCAGTAATTATAACTTGATATTTTTTCTCATCATCTTTATGATCACAACTTATAGTAATTTCACTGCCTTTTGAGTTTTTATACAAAGAGTGAATTATTTTTTCAAACACCTGTTTAATAGTTGGCACATGGGTATAAAATGATGCTCTTTTAATTTCATTGTGGATTTTTATATCAGATTTTTTAACTTCTTTTTTAGCGTTTAAAATTGCCTCATCAACAGAGTCTTTTAATAAAAACTCTTCATCTGAGTTATTGCCAAAACGAGTATTCTTTTTTAACTTTTCTGCTTGTGATTGAAATCTTTGTGATTGTCTGCCGTCTTGATTATTTAAAGCATCAATATAATTATCAAACTCTTCTCTTATCCCTTGTGGCAAATAATAATAATATTGAGTAAAACATTTATTTACGGTTTCAAATATTTGTTTTGAATTTAATTTTTCTGTATCGTGAGTTATAACCCCTAAACCATCTTGCGAGCCTTTGAAAGAGAGTAAAACCCCCATAGTTTTTTTTAAATCTATGGCAGGTTTTTTTAAAATAGCCATTAAATAGTTTTGATAATCTTTTGGCTCGTCTTTGTGATATTTATCTATTCTGAAAAACCGCACATCTTTTTTGCTTAATTTTTTGGCAATGTCATCCAATGCTTCGATAGATTCTGTATTATCTATTTCTGTGGCATATTTTGAGTCATAATGAAATTTTTCCAAAGATTTTTCTTTTTGTTTTTTATAATCATCTGTCATTTTTTTTAAAACATTAAAATCATCTTTTAATTTTGGGGTTTTTTTAATTAAATTTAAAGTTTGTTTTTGCAATGATTTGTTGCAATGTTTTTCTACCAGTTTATAGAATCTATATAGCAATTTTTCATAAGCCCCAACCCTTTTATATCTATCATAATTTTTATCTTGGTTGTTAGATAATACAACCGAGCCATAAAACACAAATCTGCCAAGCAAGTGTTTAAAAAAACTATGAACTGCATAATTTTTTTTAACTGCTATATGGTAATCACCTGTATGATTTTTATCAACTTTGTTATAGTTTTCATATTGAATTGTTTGCTGTTGAGTGTTTATTTTAGTTAAGGCAAAATTTTCAAGCATATATTCTTTTTCTTCAAATCCTTTGTTGTAAATTACCGACTTATAAAAAAACCTATCATTATCTTTATGTTTTTCTTGTAAGACCTTAAATTTGTTCTCTAAAATATTATAAATTTTTGGATTTTTTTCTGTATATTTTTCACAACCTATCCATTTACCATCTAACAATATCTCAGCATATTTTTTATTTTTTAAATACAATCTTCCAGTGCTAAGAGATTCAATGTCAGAGTTATATTTGTATAAACGCATAGCATATTTTTCATTATTTTTAAACTTATCTGTTCCAAACAATTGATTCAGAAATTCGCCTTTTAAAAAAGGAACTTGCAAATTGACTCCACCATAATCACGCATAAGTTTTACATCTTGCACCCCTACTTTTTTGTTTAACAATATATATTCGGATCGCATAACAGAATCAGAAAAAATATTTGGACGAGAGCAACGAGAATCTTTAAAACTCCAACTATATTTGAGCTCAATTGCATTATTTTTATTTCTTTTTTGAATTTTGTATTTTATAAATCTGCCAATTTGTCCTGCAATTGTATCAATATTAAAAATATTAAGTGATTCATCTTCACAATTATGGATAATAGCCCTTAGGTTACGATAATATTTGCGGTTTACATTTATGCCATCATTGGTGATTATTCCCGTTACAACTTGTCTATCCGCAGGAGTTAAAACTTTGGTTTTGCCACGGTTGACAACAAAACCATATGACTCAACAATTTTATAAATCTGTTGAATTAAAGGCTTGAATTTGATTTTTTTATCATTGGTTGAGAATGTTATGTCATCAGCATAACGGGTAAAATTGCAATGGTTTTTTGTCGCCAGCCCAGATAGTTTATCATCCAAATTACAGCATAACATATTAGATAGATATGGGCTTAATACTCCGCCTTGTGGTAACACCTTTTTTTTACCGTCAAGGCAGGCAAGAGATGATATTTTTTCTGCCGTTTTGATTGTAAATTCAAATGGTTCATTGACAAGCATCTGGGTTATTTGTTCTTTTTTAATTGATGGGAAAAAGTTTTTTATATCTGTTTTGATAATATATTTTTTTGATTTATGATAACTTGCATTAGTTATTATGCTTCGTGCTTTGTTTGAGGTGCTTTTTACAAATCCATGGGCATAAATAGATGGACGAAATGGTTTTTGTAATTTGTCTAAGATTGTTCTTTGTAAGTCTTTGAGTTCTGTTGATGGGGCATGTAATGTTCGTGTGCCTTTTTTGGCTTTGGCTATGGTGAATTTTTTATATGCTTTTTTAATTTTATCCCCTGACAACATATTTTTCATTTTTTTGCCAGCCATAATTGCCACTATGCTTTTGCGGTTTGTGGCACGATTTTTTATAATATATTCTGTTTGATGTTTTTTTAAAAATATTTTTGGCATAAGATGAAAATAAAAATAAAAGAGTTGGGGGTGTATATACTCTATACTACATAGCCATCAAATAAGTAAGGCTTGCATAAACCCATGCAGTTAACACATGAGAAAATTCTATATTTTTTAAACACACCCCAACTACAAACCGTAGCAATAAATAAAAATCAACACTACTACGGACTGAAAATTATATAATACTTGTAATGTGTTTGTCAAATTATAAAAAATTGTTTTTACAAATATACTATAATACAAATTTTCACAAAAAATAAGAACAAAGATACGCAACAAAAAGACATCATCAAAGCGAATGAAATTATAAATAAAAATAGAGGTTAAAAATTATGGCAAAAAATTACCCACAGGCAAGTGTTTTTGATATGGCAGATTATATCAACGATAAAGATGAGGCGGTAGCAATGTTGAATCAAAGTTTAAAACTTGATGATCGGTCTGATTTTGATAATGTTATTGAAACTATTTTTAAATCAGATGGTATGAAAAAATTAGTCAAACATATAAAGTTGAGACCTTTGCATAATTCAAGCACAATTTATAAAACACACAAAATGCACCTTTTCACAGCAAAAATTCGTCAAAGGGAATTACCATATTCCTCATTTTTTCTATAAAAATGCACTATTTTCTGTCCTCTCTAAACAGCACTTGAATTATGCAAAGATCTCAAAGTTAAAACAAAAACTAAAAAATGATTTTTTAAATATCAATAATTTTGCAGATAGTTTGGGGATGAGTTTACAACTGATACCTAAAAATAAATCTGTGAAACGGATGGCTTTGTAAGTATGCAATGCGGTGAATATGCCGAAGCAGTATATGCAAAAAGATGATGGCAGGTTTTGTATTGCTTGAAAAAATATAAAAAATAATCCGTCATAACGAGGCGGACGGATAAAACGATGCAAAATAAATAATGAACCGCCGTGGTTATCTCTTAACAGAATCCGTCATCACGAGGAGTGGTAGCGACAAAGTGATCTCGTGTTATTATCCGCTTTCTCTGCTTTTAATCTTGTTTTGTCACAGGTTTAGTGCAACACTCTATAAGATTGCCACGCTCCCCCGCTACTTAAAGTAGCGGGGTCGCTCGCAATGACAGGTTTTTTTTTACTTGTTGTTTCATAAACCTTAAACAAAAAAACCATGCAAACAATTTTTACCGTAGGGCATTCAGTTTTGACAATTATAGAATTTGTTGAGATATTGGATAAAAATAATATTGATACTATTGTTGATGTTCGCAGTGTGCCGTATAGCAAATATAATCCGCAATTTAATCAAGAGGTGATAAAACAAGAGTTGTTAAAAAGTAAAATTCAATATCTTTTTATGGGTCATATGTTGGGGGCAAGATATGATGATTTGTCTTTATTGGATGAGGATAAAATAGTAGATTTTAAAAAAGTGCAGCAGACAAAAAAATTTCAAAAAAGATAAGGACTGTCGATTTGTTTAACTCAGATATTACAGAAAAAAAATCAACTATCACAAGCTTATCGTTTACATAATAAAAAAATTGGCTTTAACTCTTTTTAATATGAATTTATATGTTGAGACCTTTGCATAATTCAAGCACTATTTTCTGTCCTCTCTCAACAGCAATTGAATTATGCAAAGATCTCATGTGTTCAAAAGGTGCAAAATTTTTTCGTGGTGCAGGCTCTTTTTTGAGTTTGCAATGCTCGTTTGTTAGAATAGATTTTTAGTTTTTTAATTTTTAATTTTATTAGGTATATATTTATGGCTGATTTATGGAATAATTTTAACCAAACTATGGATTCAGGTGGGTTTTTGATGTGGGTTATCTTCATCTGTGCTTGGATAGCTTTGTTGTTGATTATTGAGAGATTTTTGCAATTTAATTTTTGGTTAAAAAAATCAGTTGTTGATTTGGCAAAATTAAAAGATAATAAATTAAAAATTGAGGATAAAAAACTGGGTAAAATAAGCCCGGTTGCTGTTATATTTAATCAGGTGCAAAAAGATTGTGATGAAAACAATACTGATAAAATAAGCGCCGAAGTTTTGAATAATATTTATAACGACACAACCGAGAAACTAAGTGGCACGATGCCAACGATTGCTATCTTAGGTTCATTATTACCGATGTTAGGATTGCTTGGCACAGTGATGGGGATGATTGAGGTTTTTGAGGTAATTGCTCTGCACGGCACAGGCAACCCTACCCAGATGGCAGAGGGAATTTCAAAAGCACTTTTTACCACCGCAGGGGGATTATTTTTTGCCATTCCTATTATATTTTTTCATCATATTTTAGAGAAAAAATACCACCAAATAAATTCATATTCATCCTATGCTATTACAATTTTATTCAAAAAATAATGATAAGCTCAAATTTAAAATTTAATAAAATAACTATCAAAAAGCCTGAAATAACTATGGCACCTTTGATTGATGTTGTTTTTTTATTGTTGATATTTTTTGTCGTCTCGACTGTTTTTCCAGAAAATAGAGGGCTTATTATTGAAAAACCTGCAACCAGAACAGCCGAAAATTTGTCTTTGAAAAAAATATCTTTTCAATTAGATGCCACAGGTAATATTCACTTTAAAAACCAAAAAATAAATAAAGAAGATGTCGCAAGATTGATTAAAGAGCAGTTGCAAAGTGATAAAGACACGGCGATTTTAATCATCACTGATAAAAAAACTCCAACCGGTGACTTTGTCGCTTTGATGGATATATGCAAAACTAATGGTGCGACAAAAATTGCCATTGCTACCACCGCAATAACAGATGAACCTGTTAAATAAAAATCATCCGATTGCTTTTTTGATGGCAGGTTTGATTAGTTTTTATTGCTTGTCATTATTAAGCCAGTATTCGCAAAAAATCAAAGATAAAAAACCACAAATTTTACAATTAGATTTTGTTGTATGGACGCCACCTGTTAAGAATAAACCTGTTGTAAAAAAACCACCAAAAACTTTGAAAAAAAGTAAAACCTCAAAGAAACCACCAAAAAAAATAAAAAAAGTAAATCTCACAAAAATTAAAAAAAAGCAAATTAGCAGACAAAAAAAAGCCCAAGCCACAACACCCAAAGAAATGCCACCAAAAAAAATAACAAAAACTAAGAACAAAAATACGACAAAAAAAACTGCTATAAATTCTCTACCGACTCCTGTGCCACTTTTTAAACTTACCTCAGTGCCAAGATTTATTAGCAAGATTATCCCAGAATACCCCAAACAGATGCAGACTCAAAATAAACAAGCAACAGTTGTGATTGAAGCTTTAATAGATAAATATGGCAAGGTGCGACAAGTAAAGATTAAAAAAAGTGCTGGTAATCTTTTTGATAAAGCAGCAGTTGATGCCATTAAAAAATCAAAATTTTCACCGGCTTTAATAAAAGGCACAGCAGTTGCGGTAATGTATCGCATTCCAGTTAAATTTAAATTACAATAAAATTTACCAATTAGAGGGATAACCTGATAGTGCTTTAAAACCTTAATAGCAACAAAAATAGTGATGATAATTTTTGTAAAGTGTTACAATGGTCATTTTATTTTAAAATTATATTCTTATGCATTCCTATTCTAATTCTTTGCAAGATTTTGACGAGCAGATTTTTAATGCTATTGAAAACGAGAAAACCCGCCAAGAGATACACATTGAACTTATCGCCTCAGAAAACTATACCAGCACCTATATATTAGAGGCCTGTGGTTCGGTGTTAACTAATAAATATGCCGAGGGTTATCCGTATAAAAGATATTATGGCGGCTGTCAAAATGTTGATGTTGTTGAAGAGTTAGCAATAAACCGAGCAAAAGATTTATTTGGGGCTGATTATGCTAATGTCCAACCGCACTCTGGGTCTTCTGCGAATTTGGCAGTTTATTTTGCCCTGTTGAATGCAGGAGATACGGTGTTAGGGATGAGTCTGGCAGATGGTGGGCATCTCACTCACGGCTCAAAGGTTAATTTTTCAGGCAAGGTTTTTAACTCTGTTTCATATGGAATTGATAATAAAACAGGTAAGATTGATTATGACGAGGTTGAAAAATTAGCACAGGAACACAAACCACGAATGATTGTCGCAGGATTTTCTGCTTATTCACAAATAGTGGACTGGAATAAGTTTCGCTCTATTGCCGATAGTATTGGTGCATATTTATTAGTAGATATGGCACATATTGCAGGACTTGTGGCAGCAGAATGTTATCCTAACCCTTGTCAGATTGCCGATGTTACAACCAGCACGACCCATAAAACCCTGCGAGGACCAAGAGGCGGCTTGATTTTGGCCCGAAAAAATCCAGAAATTGAAAAAAAATTAAATTCTATTGTTTTCCCCGGCACCCAAGGCGGACCGCTTATGCACATTATCGCAGGCAAAGCCATCTGTTTTAAAGAGGCTGCAACCCTAGATTTTAAAACCTATCAACAACAGGTTATAAAAAATGCCAAAACCATGGCAGAGGTTTTTATCCAAAAAGGTTTTGATGTTGTATCAGGTGGCACAGAAAATCATATGTTTTTATTAAGTTTGATTGACAAAAATATTACAGGTAAAGATGCCGATAATGCTTTGGCAAAAGCTAACATTACAACTAACAAAAACTCTGTGCCAAATGACCCGCAATCCCCTTTTATAACCTCAGGGCTTAGAATTGGCACAGCGGCGATTACTACCCGTGGTTTTAAAGAAAAAGAATCACAACAAATTGCAAATTGGATTTGTGATATTTTATCTGATTTGAATAATCAAAGTTTGATTGACGGTATCAGACAACAGGCTGAAAAACTTTGTAAATCTTACCCTGTTTACACACCTTAACAAACAAATGAAATGCCCTTTTTGTCGTGCGGATGATACCCAGGTTATTGACTCTCGTGAGGTAGTTGATGACAACCAAGTTCGCAGACGCCGTGAGTGCAAAAAATGCTCTGAGCGCTTTACAACCTATGAAAAATCATCTTTAAATCTGCCTCGGATTATTAAAAATGACAAAACTTGTGTGACATTTGATGAGAGTAAAATCAGAGCAGGTTTATTAAAAGCAGCCGAGAAAAGACCTGTGTCCTCTGAGAAAATAGAACAGATTATTGATAAAATAAAACAATATCTTATTAAAAACGGTAACCGTGAAATAAGTAGCCAAAGAATCGGACAAGAGCTTATGAAACATTTAAAAAAAATTGACAAAATTGCTTATATTCGTTTTGCCTCTGTGTATCGTAGTTTCAAAGATATGCAGGAGTTTCGTGATGAAATTGATAAACTTATAAAGTGAGACCCTATAATGAAAAAACTTATCCTTATTTTTGCCGTTTTATTTTTAACCATATCCTGTGGTTATAAAGACGACTTGTATATTCCAGACGACAAGGAGCAACCAAAAAAATGACAATCAAAACTTTATATCAAAAATTATTAGATAGCCATACAGTTAAAAAATTAGACGACTCAACGGTTTTATTATATATTGATCGCCATCTCGTGCATGAGGTGACAAGCCCACAAGCCTTTGAAGGTTTGCAAATAAATAAACGAGATATATGGCGAAAAAAATCAATTCTTGCCGTGGAAGATCACAATGTGCCAACTGTGGGAATAACAACTGATAAAACTGCTATCAAACAATTAGAGACATTAAGTGAAAATTGTAAAACTTACAATTTAACTCAATATAAGATGGGCGATATAGAACAAGGCATAGTGCATATTATGGGTCCAGAACAGGGTTTTACGTTGCCAGGCACAACGGTCGTTTGCGGAGATTCACACACCTCAACTCATGGGGCTTTTGCCGCTTTGGCATTTGGTATCGGCACCTCAGAGGTGGAGGCGGTGATGGCAACAAATTGTCTGATAATAAAAAAATCAAAAACAATGTTGATAAAAATTAACGGCAAATTAAAAAACGGTGTATATGCAAAAGATTTGGCTTTATATGTTATCGGACAAATCGGCACAGCGGGCGCCACAGGATATGCAATAGAATTTGCAGGCGAGGCGATTGAAAATTTATCAATTGAATCACGAATGACTTTGTGTAATATGGCAATTGAGGCAGGGGCAAGATCTGGTTTAATCGCCGTTGATAACAAAACTATTGAATATTTTAAAAACAAACCATATTCACCAAAAAAGCAAAATTGGCAAAAGGCAGTCACATATTGGCAAACTTTAAAATCTGATGATGGAGCTGAATTTGATAAAACTATTACATTTAATGCTGACGACATAAGCCCACAGGTTACATGGGGGACTTCACCACAAATGGTCGCAGACATTGACGGACAAATTCCAGATCCTCAAAATGAAAAAGATAAAACAAACAAAAAATCAATTCAAAATGCCTTGAATTATATGGATTTAAAACCAAATCAAAAAATAACAGATATAAAAATTGATAAGGCGTTTATCGGCTCTTGCACGAATGGCAGGTTGGAGGATTTAAAAATTGCAGCCTCTATGATTGATGGCAAAAAAATAGCGGATAACATTAAATTAGCTCTGGTGGTGCCAGGATCAGGGCAAATAAAACAACAAGCAGAAAAATTGGGGCTTGATAAGATTTTTAAAAATGCAGGTTTTCAATGGCGAAACCCTGGTTGCTCGATGTGTTTGGCGATGAACGATGATAAATTAGAGAAAGGCGACAGATGTGCCTCAACCTCAAACCGCAATTTTGAAGGCAGACAGGGAGCAGGCTCGCGCACTCATTTATGCAGCCCTGCCACCGCGGTTATGTCCGCTATAAAAGGTTATTTGTTTTCAACAATTTAAAAAAACATAATGCAACAATTAGACAAATTAACAATAAAACAAAGAGAGCAACTTTTTCGTAATTTGCGATTAGAAATCACTCATCACTCTAATGCGATGGAAGGCACAACCCTATCATTTGGCGAGACAAAAAAATTATTAGAGTTAGGGAAAACCGCAGAGAACAGACCACTTGGCGAGCAACTTGTAATCTTAGGTTTTGCCAAAACATATGATGTAATTGTTCGTGAAGCATCAGATAAAAATAATGTTATAAATAGTAGTTTTATTAAAGATATTCATGCTATAATGTTTGAATATGCTCTTAAAATATCGCCCGAATATGTATGCAAACCAATCGGAGCATATAGATTAGATGAGCGACAAATAAAAGGCACAGATATAAAATTATCCTTGCCGCATATGATAGATAATGATATGGAAAATTTATTATATACGACAAAAAATAATAACAATATGAACTTAATGGATATAGCGAATTTTCATATTCAATTTGAAAAAATTCATCCCTTTGCTGATGGCAACGGACGAGTTGGTAGATTGATTATGGCATATCAAGCTATTCAAAATAATATTATACCACCACTGATTAAAAATGAAAATAGGAGCGATTATTTGAATGTTATAAACAACAAAGATGATTTATGTAAATTTTTAGAACGAGGAATTAAAAATAGTTTAGAGTTAATAGAATAATAAAGTGGTAAATTATGATAGAGGTATTATGAACAGAGTTTATACAATTGGGCACTCAACACACGAAATTGATGATTTTATTTTGTTGTTGAAAAAAAACAACATTGATACTATTGTAGATGTGCGAAGTATACCATACAGCAGATTTGCCTCCCAATATAACAGAGAAACATTAAAAAATTATTTACAAGAAAAGAAAATATATTATATTTTTATGGGTGATCTATTGGGTGCCAAATATGAAGATAAAAATTTATTATTTGGCGACGGCAAGGTTAATTTTAAAAAAGTACAAGAAATAAAATCTTTTCAAGACGGCATCACAAGAATAGATGCAGGCATAACAAAAGGATACAATATATCTTTGATGTGTTCCGAAAAAGAAGCTTTTGATTGCCACAGATTTGGGCTTGTATCTGAATTTTTAACAAACAATTCAATAGAAGTAGAGCATATTTATCCTGATAAAATAGTTTCTCAAAAAATATTAGAACAACAACTTCTAAAAAAATATGATAAAAAACTTCCAAAGGCAGATTTATTAAATCCAAGCATAACAAAAGCTTTGCAAATACAAACAGCTTATAAATTGAGAAATAAAGATATTGCTTATAACTCAATAACAATTAAGCATGAATCAAAAAAAGACAAATATTGTACGCACATATCCGATCACAATTTTAAGGGTAGGCAAGGTGCCGAATTTTGCACTTTTTTATGTGACACTGCCACCAAAGGTTATTTATTTTCAACAATTTAGGAGTAAAAAAATGAGCATGACAATGAAAGAGGCAATATTAAAAAGCTTAGATGATTTGCAAAAACCATCAACAAGCATGGATGTTTATAAACATATAAGAACCAATAGCTATTATGATTTTGGTGTTGGCAAAACGCCAGAAGGAACAATATCAGCCGTATTAGGTAGTTTTATCAGAAACAATGATGCAAGAGTTCAAAGAATCAAAAAAGGTGGTAGTTTCTATTTTTACTATTTGTCAAAACACGAATCGGATATTGGTAGCGAATTTGAAAGTATTCAGGTTGCTAACAATAAGACAGATACGAGCAAAAAAACATATAAAGAGAGAGATTTACATAAATTGTTTAGCACTTAATTTGAGCAGTAAAAATACTTATGCAAAAACAATTATTCATGAAAAGTCAAAAAACCGCAAAGATAGAAACCAAAAATGGATTCATCCAGATATGGTTGGGGTGAGTTTTTTAACTTTAAAAACAGAAATTGGCAAAACTTTTATTGATGTTTTGCAAAAAACTGATACCTTAAAACTAATATCTTATGAACTAAAAAGAGACATTAAAACGGACTACGAGTTAAAAGAATATTTTTTTCAAGCAGTCTCTAATTCCAGTTGGGCTAATTATGGTTATTTGGTGGCATTTGAAATTGGGGATAATTTAAAAGATGAGATGGAAAGATTAAACCAGTCTTTTGGTATTGGAGTTATTGAATTAAAAGCTAATCCATTTGAGAGCAAAATATTATATCAAGCAAAATTCAAAGAGTTAGATTTTAAAACAATAGACAAACTTTGCAATGTGAATGAAAATTATCGTAAATTTATTGAATTAGTTGAAAAATTATTGACAGCAAAAAGCAAATATTTTAAATCAACAAAAAATGAACTAATTGGTTATTGCGATAAATATTTAGAGGGCGACAAAGAAATAGAGCAATATTGTAAAGACAAAAACATTCCATTTGAAAAAGATGCAATAGAAACAGAAGCAACCAATTGAGGCATTAAAATTATATGAGTAAATTTATAAAAGGAGAATAGTTATGTTATCTGAATATAGTTCCATCCAAAGTGGTGATGAAATTTGTAAGTTTTTTGGTTTTCCAAAAGAATTAAAAGGTTATGAAGTGAAAGTTTTAGTGAAACCAATTTCAAGCAAGCCAAAGCAGAAAAAAACTTTTAAAGATCTTGAAAAGACTGCAAAAAAATTAAGAACAAACTTGCCTGAAAATTATAATTTTAATCGCAAAGAAATATATGAGCATTTATACCATTTTACAAAATAAAAGATACAATATGGGTTCTCGTCATTGCGAGGCGGACGGAAAATAAAGAGAACATGTAACAACAAACCGCCGTGGCAATCTCGCTGTGCATGCACTAAACTTGTGACAAAACAAGACTAAAAGCAGAGAGAGTGAATAATAACACGAGATAACCACGGCGGATTATTATTTGTTTTGCATCGCTTTATCCGTCCGCCTCGTTATGACGGATTCTTTTCTTTATGTATAACAATTTTAATAATTACCACAGTTATTTAGACTTTTTAGGATAAACATATGAAAAAATTTAAAACTTTTACTGCCATTGTGGCATCGTTGAATAAAGCAAATGTTGATACAGATGCGATTATTCCCAAACAATATTTAAAGTCAATTAAAAAAACTGGCTTTGGTCCGTATTTATTTGATGACTGGCGTTATTTGGATATGGGTGATTTAGAAACTGACATATCTTCTCGGCGATTAAATCCGGATTTTGTGTTAAATAAATCGCCATATAATGCAGCACAAATTTTATTGGCTGATGAAAATTTTGGCTGTGGTTCGTCTCGTGAACATGCTGTATGGGCGTTGGCGGACTTTGGTTTTAAAGTTGTCATTGCCCCATCTTTTGCTGATATATTTTTTAATAATTGTTTTAAAAACGGAGTTTTGCCGATTGTGTTATCTGCTGATGAAATCAACACTATATTTGCCAAGTGTCAAAAAAATCATAACCTATCTTTAAAAATTGATTTAGAAAAACAGACTATTTCAACTGATAATAATGATATGGTTTTTAATTTTAATATTGATGAAGCAAAAAAACATCGTTTGTTGAATGGATTAGATGATATTGCGATGATTTTACAACATTCATCTGATATAAAAAATTATGAAAAACAACGACAAAAAACAGAACCGTGGATTTTCGTATAAATTATGAGACCTTTGCATAATTTAAGCACACTTTATAACAACAATAAAATGCACCTATTTTACCAAAAAATTCGTCAAAGGACTTGCCATTTTCCTCATTTTTTAATAAAATATGCACTATTTTCTTATTATTCTAAATCGCACTTAAATTATGCAAAGGTCTCATGGAAGATAAAATAGGAGAGTTGTGGCACAAAATAATTCACAAAGCAGCCCTTGCTACTTATCCTCAGCAAGCCATTTTTTTAAATAAAATTCAACATAAACTGCAAATTATTTTTTGTGGTCTCGGCGGTGAAATAGGTTTGCCGATTAAAAATGTCGCTAAACACCAGCACTTTGCCAAACAAACTATTTTGCAAAAGATAGCAGGCTCTGGTACAAAGGTATCTTTGAGTTATAAAGATGATGAGGGTTTTTATTTGCCAGAAAAAATTGATTTTTTTAACTCAAAAACTTTAAATTATAAACTTTATATTTGGCTTTGTGCTTTGCATGCGGTAGCGGACACAACTTATAAAACTTGGATTGTTGATAACCAAAAAAATACGATTAAAACCTTAAAAAAATATCCCGGATTAAAACCATTATATAAACTTTTAACAGACGCTCATATAACCCACAGACAACAAACAAAAAATTATAACCAAGATGATATAAAACAAGAAAATGCAATTATTGATGCTTTGATGAAACCTGGCAGCATAGATAAACTCCCAATCGCAAAAAATGCCCCACAGCCTGTTATTTTATGGTCACATCCTAACCCACCAAAACCGCAGATAAATGATAAATTAAAAACTCACTGCAAACAAAAAAAGCAAAAAAATAAAAAACAACAAAAAAAACCTGTAAAAAATAAAAAATATCAAGCAAAAAGAGAGGATTTTAAAGAAAATAAAGCAGGTTTGATTTTAACCAGATTTGAAAATATTTTCAGTCATAGCGAATATACTAACAACACTCTTAAAAACTCCGATGATGAAGATTTGGCGAATAACAATACCGCCGATGATTTGGATGTTTTAAGTATAAGCGAACAGCAGGGCAAAGCAGGCTCGGTTAAATTTGATTTAGATTTACCCTCTGCTGCCGCTGACGATACCATCATCAAACAAGGTGAGTTATTACCAGAATATGATTATAAAAAACGCCAAATGCAGGATGATTATTGTGCTGTAACCGAATTATGTGCCACAGATGCTACCCCCTGTGAATTACCAAAAAGATTACAAAAAATAAATAATCGTCTCAAAGCCCAGTTTCAAATGTTAATGCCTAAAAAGCAAATTTTTAAAAATCAATCTAACGGCGATGATATTGATATTGATGGTTTTGTTGATTATGTCTCATATGCAAAGGCAGTTGAATACTCATATCCGCCAAATTTATATACCAAAACCTATAACAATCAACGAGATTTATCTTGTCTTTTGCTTGCCGATTTATCGCTTTCAACTGATAGCGGAATATCCGTTGAGATGCGGATTATTGATGTTATTAAAGATAGTTTATTTTTATTTTCAGAGAGCCTTAATGCTTTGCAAGATGAATTTGCAATTTATGGTTTTTCATCAAAAAATCGCCAAAATATCCGTTATCATATTATCAAAGAATTTAATCAAAAATATAATTCAACCATACGAGGCAGAATCAGCAAAATAAAACCGGGATTTTATACCAGAATGGGCGCTGCCATTCGTAAATCTACCAAAGTTTTGCAAAAACAACCGAGCGAGCAAAAATTATTATTAATCTTAACAGACGGCAAACCGAATGATTTAGATAAATATGATAGCCGTTATGGAGTAGAAGACACTAAAATTTCCATCATTGAGGCAAAAAAATTGGGGCTACAAGTTTTTTGTGTGACTATTGACGAGAGTGCATCTGATTATTTGCCTTATATTTTTGGAGCTTCAAACTATATTTTAATTCGCAAACCAACTCATCTGCCTCATGCTTTGCCGATGTTATACGCAAAATTAAAAAATTCTTTTAATTAGTCAGCCATTAAAAACAATCTAACCTTTTGTATTCAATAACAAACATATAAAATAACCCTTGACATAACAACCGACAAATGGTATAATAGGCATCTTTTTCTGGTAGTTCTGTTTATTAT
>Ga0164315_10000059_pt1 | contig 57502 bp, 64 predicted proteins | sample GuaBasSedimGuay6_FD_113737 | JGI IMG/M metagenome (GOLD analysis project Ga0164315, IMG submission 113737) | Subseafloor sediment microbial communities from Guaymas Basin, Gulf of California, Mexico - Guay6, Core 4569-2, 0-3 cm | ecosystem: Environmental > Aquatic > Marine > Hydrothermal vents... | reverse complement strand
CGTAGTGTTTGTAGAACCATCTGTTTTTATATTTGTAGCACTTAGAGGCAAGAGTATCAGATAGACACTTATAATTATACTAAATATCTGTTTTAGAATGTTTAGTTTCATATTATCTCCTTTATTTAAGAGGTATTACTTACTATATCATAAATTTATAAAAGTTGAGGGGGTTTTATCAAATTTATATAGTTTTTGTGATAATTATTGTTTTAATTCACAATTTCATTGTATAAACTATCACGACAAACAGGCTCAAACCCGCTGTTTGTTATCAAACCTGTAAGCTCGTGTAGTTTAATACCGTTTTTGCTGTCTGCTCCTGCTGCGCTGTTTATTTGTTCGTTTTCTATAGTGCCATCAAGATCATTTGCCCCGAACTCTTGGGCAATTAGACTTAGTTTGATAGTAGATGTGACCCAATACGCTTTTATGTTTTCGATATTGTCAAGCATCAACCTCGATATAGCTATGGTTTTGAGTATCTCTATGGCTGTGAGTGGCTCTTTTATGTTTAAGTAGTTGTTTTTGGTTTGATACACGAGAGGTATAAAGCAGTTAAATCCTCCTGTTTTGTCTTGGAGTTCTCTTAGTCTTATCATATGGTCTATACGATTTGCTCTGCTTTCTATGTGCCCAAACAACATAGTGGCATTTGATTTTTTGCCTTTTTGGTGCCATAGTTTGTGTATGTGTAGCCAGTCATTTGAGACAACCTTGCCACCGCAGATTTTTTTTCGCACTTTTTCATCAAATATCTCTGCTCCACCACCTGGCATAGAATCTACTCCATTTGATATCATCATATCTATTATTTGTTCATAAGTTTTGTCGTGTTCGCAACTAAGAAAATGTATCTCAGCAGCAGTTAGAGCTTTGATATGAAGTTTGGGGTATTTGGTTTTGATTTTTTTAAATATATCCATATACCACGAAAGTGGCACATCTTTATTGTGAGCAGATACCATATGCACTTCGTTTATGCCATTTTGTATGCTCTCGTTTATGTTTTTTAGTATTTGCTCGTGTGTCATAGTGTATTGGAAAGGATTTTTTCTACTTGCACTAAAGCTACAAAACTGGCAAACATCTTTGCATATATTTGTAGGGTTTATGTGTTTGTTTATATTATAATATGTTTTGTCGCCAAACTTTTGTCGCCTAATTTTATTTGCCATCTTGCCCAATGATATCAAATCCATATCGTATAAAGCCACAGCCTCGTCTATGTTTATTCGTTTGTATTTTGTTGTCAAATACTATCCTCTTTGTATTTTGTTGTTTGTTATCATATCTTGCAAAGCATAAGCTACAGAATTGGTGTTTATATGTGTAGCAGACGACAAAGGCAAAATAAAATATGGTAGATTTTGTTTTATATTTTGTTTGTCTTGAAAATGGTAGTCGAGGTTTTCTTTCGTGTCATAAAGCAGCGCGTCACTTTTTGATATGTCAAAAAATTCAAACAACTCTTTTGATATTTTATTTACTTCTTTTTGGCTTATGGTGTCTATTTTTGTCAAAGCTATAGCAAAGCTACTTTCACCCAAAATTTTTGAGTATTTTGATAGTTCCAAATATAGTGTTTTGTATTGCAAAAGAGGTGAAATGTAGTGTGATACATCGAGCATATATAATATAGTCTTGGTTCGTTGGATATGCCTCAAAAAATCCAAACCCAAACCTTTGCCTATATTAGCACCTTCTATTATGCCCGGTATATCTGCCATCACGAAGTTTGTATATTCTCCGCTTTTGACTACACCTAAGTTTGGTATCAGTGTTGTAAATTCGTAGTTGGCTATATGTGGTTTGGCATTTGATATTGTGGATATCAAAGTAGATTTGCCTACATTTGGAAATCCTACCAATCCTACATCGGCTATAAGTTTAAGCTCCAAACGCACACTGATTGTCGTGCCACTTAATCCGGGCTGATGATATCTGGGAGTTTGGTGTCTTGATGATTTGAAGTGATAGTTGCCAAGCCCACCTTTGCCGCCACTTAAAAGTTTGACAATATCGCCATCGTTTGTCAAATCAAGCAGTAGTTCATCGCTGTTGTCATCAAAAACTTGTGTGCCCGGCGGAACTTTCAGGACCAAGCTTGTTCCAGCTTTGCCAGAACACCTCGCACCTCCACCTGGCAGGCCATCTTCTGCTTTGAGGTGTTTTTTGCCAGCATATTTACTAAGAGTGTCTGTGTTGTTTGATACTTCAAAAAGCAAATCACCACCTTTGCCACCATCACCTCCGTCTGGACCGCCTTTGACTACAAATTTCTCTTTTCTAAAAGAGGTGCAACCCTCACCACCTTTGCCAGACGATAAAGATAATTTAACAATGTCTACAAACATTAAGACAAAATTCTAATACACAGATACTTTTTTTCGTTTTCTGTCTTTGTTTTCAAACTTAACTTCCCCATCTATTAGAGCATATATCGTGTGGTCTTTGCCTATGCCAACATTGTTGCCCGTGTGAACTTTTGTGCCTCGTTGTCTTATGATTATATTTCCTGCTACGACTTTCTCGCCGCCGTATTTTTTCACTCCTAGTCTTCTACCTGCTGAGTCTCTGTTGTTGTTGGTGCTACCTTGACCTTTCTTGTGTGCCATTTATTATCCTTATGCTACAATTTTTGTGATTTGTATTTTAGTGAAACTTCGTCTGAAGCCTCGTTTGAGTTTGCTGTCTTTTCTACGCCGTTTTTTGTATATTATGACTTTTTTATCTCGCCCTTCGTTTATGACACTTGCTTCAACTTTTGATTTTTTGACATCTTTGGCTGTCTTTAGTTTGCCATCGTCTATAGCTATCACATCGTTTATGGTTATCTTTTCTTTTGGTTCTTTGCTTAATTTATCTACATCTAATATATCGCCCTCTTGGACTTTGTATTGTTTTCCGCCACATTTTATAATCGCATACATATTTTGCCTTTGGTTTTTTTGTATTTTATCCAAAAATATTTAAACTAAACTTGTTTTGACATATTTTTGGGTGTGATTGTCACAAATAACCCACTTAGTATCACTAAAACTATGCCAATATATACAAATGTCGAAGGCCAGCTATCACCCAGCATCACTCCAATAGCTATAGAAAATATGATGTTGCTGTAGCTAATAGTCCCTACTATACCTCCACTTGCCAAACTATATGCTTTGGTCATATAGTATTGTGAAGCAGTAGCAAAAAGCCCAAGACCTGCTATATAAACCCAAGATATGCCAGATGGAAAAACAAAACTTCCAAATACCCAGTCAAACTTATCGGTGTCAAAGTAGTTTGACAAAACCATAAGCACTATAGGTCCTATGGCGCCTGTCAACATAAACGACAGCACGATAATTTTGTTGTCATAATATTTTCTAAGCTCTCGTATAGATGTATAAGCCAAGCCAGCTAACACACCGCTAACTATACCAAGCCAGTCTGTCTTGCTTAAAGCCCAAATATCAAATCCAGTGACAAACAACACTCCAATAAACCCTATACCCACACCAAATATGGCAAGTTTTGAAAGTTTTTCGTCTAACAATAGATATGTAAATATAGCTGTAAATATAGGAGAGATTTTGTTAAATGTTTGAGCTTCCGCTAACGATATATTTGCTATATTGTAAAAATACATCAACAAAGCCATAAAACCTACAAGCCCACGAAAAAAGAGCAAAAATGGCTTGCCGCCTATTTGTGATATTGGGTGAGAGTATATAGCAAATGATATTATAACTACACCTACGATATTTCGAAAAAACACAACCTCTACAGAGCTCATATGTGAGCTGAGAAGTTTTGCAAATGCACCAGTAAAAGCAAATAAAAAAGAAGAAAACAGCATATATCGCACTGCTTTTTTTGTGTCATTTGTCAAGAGTTGTTTTGTTTATCCTCTCCAGCTTCGCACATCTCCTACATCTATATGCACAAATTTTGACCTAGGATAGTAGCCAACTCCACCTTTGTGCAGGAGTTTTGCTTTTTTTCGCACTTTGCTTAAAGAAACATTGTCGATATTTATATCTATCGCTTGACCTTTAGTATGGAAGCTATTTTTTGCTACTCTTCTACTTCTTCGCCTTAGTTTTCTATTTGATACAGGTGACCTATATGCTGATATTATATTGATATAGGAGTTCTCGCTATTGTTTGTGCTTTTTTTGAGCATATATAAAGTATCTATCAATTTTTTGTCCATATTGACAGTTTTCCCCGTCCTGTGGTCTGCCATGATTTTGTTTATAGCATTCATAGAGTGTCGTAGATACTTGCCATCTTGGTAGTATATGATATTTAGTCTTTCAGTTGTGTGTGTATTGTATAGTTGCAAACTTCTGTATTCGTTTGTATCTATATCGTTTGATGAGGTAAATTTTTGTGGTATATTCTCGTAGCCTTCATCTGTAACTTTGCCAAAGATATCGTTTTGGATATCTTCATTTATAGAGCTCGTGTCGCCAAATATGCTCTCTTGTATCTCTTTGTGTATGTTATCGTCATTTGTATAAGCCAACGAAGGAAAAAGCATACCAACACCACACAAAGTGGCAGCTTTTTTGAGAAAATATCTTCTGTTGTCTTGTGTATTTTTTTCTAAATTCAAGCATTGCCTTTTATTTTTTGATGAAATTATAGCATATTATTCTTAAACTTAAATAAATTTAGATATTGTATGCTTAAAAAGGAGCGTAAATGCCACAAAACTATAATTTTGCTAACCTAAACGAAGCACAAATAGAAGCGGTCAAACATATAGATGGCTCTATGCTTATACTAGCAGGTGCAGGAAGTGGCAAGACTTTGACCATAACCAATAGGCTGGCTTATCTTATATCACTTGGTATTGACCCTATGTCTATCGTGACTTTGACATTTACAAACAAGGCAGCAACACAGATGAGACACAGAGCTTTTGAGCTCATAGGCGAAGTTTCGGTGCCACCACTTTTGTGCACTTTTCACAAGTTTGGTTTGTTGTTTTTGAAGTTGCATATGGAAAAATTGGGCAGAAAAAATAGTTTTATGATAATAGACACAGACGATAAAAAACGTATAATAAGAAGTTTTGATAAAAATATAGATGTGCCAATAGTAGCCTCAAAAATATCAAAATTTAAAAACAATATACAAACTATAAATGACGCAAGAGCTATGCAAGGTGACGATGTAGCTTCTACAGCTATGGTATATGAACAATACGAGAACTATTTAGAAAAAAATAATCTCGTGGATTTTGATGATTTGTTGCTTTTACCTTTCAAAATACTGGATAAATTTGACGATATAGCAAAAGCCACAAGCGAAAAGTATAAATATATTATGGTAGATGAGTATCAAGATACAAACATGCTCCAATATAAGTTATTGTGCAAACTATGTTGCACTCACGACAACATATGTGTAGTAGGTGACGATGACCAAAGTATATATGAGTGGAGAGGCGCTACTATCAAAAATATATTAAATTTTGAAAAAAACTTCAAAAACACAAAAGTGATAAAGTTAGAAAAAAATTATCGTTCTACAACCCAAATACTCAAATACGCCAATCTTTTGATAGAGCACAATCAAGACAGACTTGGCAAAAAACTCATAGGCACGAAAGAAGCAGGCGAGAAGCCAAAAGTATATGAGTCTATAGATGAGAGACTTGAAACACAAAAAATCATAAGAGATATTAACACGCTTGTATCAAGTGGCGAAGATCCAAACGACATAGCTATATTGTATAGAGTCAATGCCCTAAGCCGACAGCTTGAAGACGGCCTATCGAAAGCCGGTATAAACTACAAACTAATAGGCGGCAAAAGATTTTATGAAAGGATGGAGATAAAAGATTTGGTAGCATATTTTAGAACCATAGTCCAACCAAATGACAATTTTTCATTTAAACGAATAGTCAATGTCCCCAAACGAGGCATAGGAAAAACTACCATAAACAAACTCGACGACCTCTCAAAACAAACCTCTATTCCAATATTTGAGCTACTCGACAGTGCCCCCAAGGAACAAATGATATCTCTCGTAGGACAAAAAAACTATAGAACCCTCAAGCTTTTTGTAGCTTCTATACAAGAGCTACTTGATATATTAAGAGATGCCAAGATGACATTTATAGATGCTTTTGAAGATATGTTTGAGATACAAAAAAACTACAAATCTATGCCAGACGGTGAGGATAGAATAGCAAATATAGATGAGTTTTATGCCTTGACGAAAGATTATTTTTTAGAAAATAGCGACAACGATATGGATAGCTTTCTAAACAAAATTTCGTTGTCTATAGAAAACAATGAACTACAAGAAGATGCTATATCGCTTTTGAGTATCCATGCGAGCAAAGGTTTGGAGTATAAACATATATTTATCGTAGGTTTGGAGGAAGGGTTTTTTCCACATCTCACTGCCGATATATGCGAAGAGCGAAGGCTGGGTTATGTTGCATTTACGAGAGCTAAGACTACTTTGACTTTGAGTTTTGTTCATAACCGTTTTTATAAGGGTAGGCGAACAGCACTATCAAAAAGTAGATTTTTAAGTGAAAGTGGTCTGGTGCAAGGAGGACTTATGATACAAAAATCAAAAACCTTCAAAAAAGGCGACACGGTCAAACATGAAGTTTTTGGTCTTGGGGTTATTGACACAGCAAAAGTCGCTGGCAAATCATATAAACTAAAGATAAATTTTGGTGGCATAAAACGAGATATATTGTCTGACTTCGTCAAGCTAATGTAGAGTGTTCAATAAACTGCTATAGGCAAAGTAGCACATAACCAACCTTATCATCGATTAGTAGCATAGAAGTTTTGCCTTAATATTTATAATAAAAATAGTTTAATAAACTTTAGATACAATAACTCAAAAAGGATTAGGCATGAGATTTGTAGACCCTAAAAATGATTTAGCTTTCAAAAAGATATTTGGCGATGAAAATAAAAAAGAGATACTTATATCTTTTTTGAACTCTGTGTTGGATTTCAAAGATGATAAAACTATAGTGGATGTATCATTAGCCAACCCATATCAAGTGCCTAAAATACCAGGACTCAAAGAGACTATACTTGATATAAAAGCTATAAACCAAAATGGTGATAAGTTCATAGTAGAGATGCAAAAGAAAGATTTGGGCGAGTTTGACAAAAGAAGTTTGTATTATACATCTAAAGCTTATGTTGAACAATTAGATATAAAACAAGACTATACTAAACTTAACAAAGTGTATTTTATAGGCATATTAAATTTTAATATGTTTGAAAACAAAAGCTTCATATCAAGACATCTTATCATAAACCAAGAAACCAACACCCAAGACATAAAAGACTTTGAGTTTTGTTTTATTGAACTTAAGAAGTTTGATAAAGACCTAACACAACTAAACTCAATATTAGACAGGTGGATATATTTCATAAACAATGCTTCTATCCTTGATCTAATCCCAGCTCAATACAAAAATATAAAAGAGTTTGAATATGCTTTTAGTATAGCCAATCAAAACAGTTGGACTAAAAAAGAGATAGAGGTATACGAGTATATATCTCTAAAAGAGTTTGATGAGATAAATGCTAGACAAACTGCTATAAGAAAAGCTAAGAAAAAAGGAGAAAAAAAAGGAGAAAAAAAAGGAGAAAAAAAAGGAATTGAGAAAGGAATTGAGAAAGAGAAGTTGAATATAGCTAAAAACTCTATATCTCAAGGATTGGATGATAAAACAATATCAACTATAACTGGCTTGTCTGTAGAACAGATAAAAAAAATAAGATAAAAAAAATGAAAAACAAAGATTTAGAAAATACAAATCAAACAAAAACAAAACCACAAGCAATGTTGTCCAGTCTGGTGATACAATCATAGAACTCACAAAAGACAAAATGAAAATAGACGATAAAGAAGTAAAACTGATACCGGGTATGATATGCACAGTTGATATAAAAATAGGTAAAAGAAGGTTGATAGAGTATATACTCTCACCTATGGCAAGATATAAAGATGAAGCACTAAGACAAAGATAGTGTCAATTTTTTATAAATAAAATCAATTTATAGCAAAATTAAGATTATTGTGATATTATAGTCAAAATACCCGATAGATAATTTTGGTAAATCTTTGAGGAATATACATGAACGATACAATTAGCGTCATAATAGATGGCAAAATATGTCAGACAAAAGAGGGCGAATTTATATTAAATGTAGCTAGAGCAAACAATATTTTTGTTCCAGCTTTGTGTTATCTTACGAGGTGTAGTCCTACACTTGCTTGTAGAATTTGTTTGGTCCAAGCTGACGACAAACAAGTGTATTCGTGTAATACTAAAGTCAAAGATGGTATGGTTATATCTACAAATACAGCAAATATAGTCGATGAAAGACGAGCAATCATGGAGGTATACGATATAAATCACCCGTTGCAGTGCGGGGTATGCGACCAAAGTGGCGAGTGTGAGTTGCAAGATTATACTATGCTTATGGGTGTAGATAAGCAATCTTTCGCTATAAAAGATACAGACAGACCTACAAACAATTGGGGAGTGATGAACTATGACCCAGGGTTGTGTATAGTGTGTGAAAAGTGCGTAACTGTGTGCAAAGATATGATAGGCTCAAATGCACTTGCTACTATAAAAAGAGACACAGACCCACTTGACAAAACATTTAAAGAAACGATGCCAAAAGATGCATATGCCATGTGGAACAAACTAAACAAATCGCTCATAGGATTTGAGGCAGACAAATGCACTAATTGTGGTGAGTGTATAGCCGTGTGCCCTGTAGGAGCTATGGCGAGTGCTGATTTTCAATACAAATCAAATGCTTGGGAACTGACCAAAGTGCCAGCATCAAATCCATTTAGTAGTGATTGTGGTCTAATTTATTATGAAACAAAAGGCAAAAATATAACAAATAGCAACACACAAGAGATATACAGAGTCACAAACGACTCGCACTATATATCACTCACAGGTGCCACAAGGTTTGGGTTTGATTATGCCAATGATGTCTCTAAAAAAGAGAAGAAAAAGTTAGACAAAGCTATAAAAGCTATCAAAAATGCTGATACAATCAAGTTTAACTCATATATCACAAATGAAGAGGCACTCATACTACAAAAACTTAAAGCCGCACACAAAATAAAACTTATAAATGACGATGCTTTTAGGTATCAAAACTTTTTAAAAGATTTTAGTAGTGTATCTGGCGAAAGTTTGTATAAAGGCTCGCTCGAAGGCATACACAAAAGTGATTTTGTGGTGTCAGTAGGCTCTATGCTAAAAAACGATTCGCCAGTAGTGAGATATGGTTTCAATAACTCCATAACTATAAACAAAGGCGCTGGTGTGTATTTTCATCCGATAATAGACAATGTAGTAGACCAGTTTGGTAAAAAGGGCAAAAATATAGAAACAATTGCCACAAAACTAAATAGCGAAGAAGCAGTATTGTATCTAATACTTAGTGTATTTGCAGAAAATCTTCCAAAAGATATCACAAAATATATTGATAGTTTTAAAACAACTAAAAAAATTATGTCAAATGATACTGCCAAAGATGACCAAACACAACACAATAACAATATAGAGATATCTACTACAAAACTACTTGATATAATAGGCGCAGATGATAGTTTGCTTGAAACTATAGAGAGTATGAGAGCCAAAAAAGAGCGATATAGTCTAATAGTGGGTGAAGATTGTATATACAACAAACAATCCAAAAATATAGCAAAACTTTGTGGTGCTATTGAGCGGTGGACTGATTTTGATGTGGTGATAATACCACCACAGACAAATAGTTTGGGAGTTAGCTTGATATGTGATTTGGATGAAAAAGCAGGAGACAATATAGTAGGATACAACGAAAAAGCCGCTTTTGAGTTGTCTGCTTTGGGTGATGGTGACATAGATATGCCGACCTTGCTTCAACAAGAGGGCACATTTACCAATATAGACAAAAAGGTTGTGCCTACAAATGCTGGTTTATCATATGGTGGCTGGACTTTAAATGACATAGTAAATAATCTTGGCTTAAGTGAAAGTTTGACGATAAACTATACAAAACAACTACCAAAGAAAAAAGGGTTTCAAAATATAAAATTCGATAAACTTAGCAATTTTTATGGCAATGACCAAGCGTGTTATAGAGGTTATGAGATAAACTCTTTTAAAATAAATACCAAACACGAAGTAGAAGATATATCACAAGATGATACAAATGGAACTGTTTTGTATATGGCAAACCCTATAGACCAGTTCAATGAATTTTCGTCAAAATCAAAGAAATTGCACAACAAAAGTGGTTTTTTCGTCTCAAAAGAGTATCTTGAGAAATTTGCTTTGAAAAACAAAGATAAAGTCGAGATAAAAGCAAATGGAGTAAGTGTAGTAGTAAATATATATGAAGACAATCAAATATCTGGCGATATTGGTTATATCTCAACATTTACAAAAAATTCTACAAACAAACTGCTATTTGATAATTGTAGATATAGTAAATTTGAGATAAAAAAGGTATAAAATATGGATAGTTATATGATAGAAACAGTCGCAAAAGTGATGGTAGTGCTACTTGTGTTTTCTGCACTTGCTGGATTTACGACATATATTGAAAGAAAAATTCTGGCATTTATGCAAAGACGATTGGGTCCTACACATGTGGGTCCATTTGGTGTCATACAAATACTTGCAGACGGTATCAAACTATTTACCAAAGAGGATTTTGTGCCAGCAAACGCAGTGCGACCTATATTTATGATAGCACCAGTTATCACTGCGGCAACAGCATTTATAGCTATGACGGCAGTGCCATTTTTTCCACAATTTGAAGTTATGGGTTATACTGTTCGCCCAATCATAGCAGATATCAATGTAGGATTACTTTTTGTATTGGGTGCTATGGCTACTGGACTTTATGGTCCTTTACTTGGTGGTATGGCACAAGCAAACAAATGGGGACTGCTGGGAGGCGCCAGAACAGCTATACAATTGTTGTCTTATGAAGTTGTCACTGGATTGTCTATATTGGCTCCTATCATGCTTGTAGGTAGTTTATCGCTTATAGATATAAACGACTATCAAAGCGGAGGATTTTTTAGTTGGCTTATATGGACACAACCTGTGGCATTTTTTCTGTTTTTGATAGCTGCTTATGCTGAAACAAATAGAACACCATTTGATTTGCTTGAACACGAAGCAGAGGTGATATCGGGTTATGCTACAGAGTATAGCGGTATGCGATGGGGTATGTTTTTTATAGGCGAGTATGCAAATTTGTTTACTGTATCATTTTTAACTGCTTTGATATTTTTAGGTGGATACAACGACTGGGCTTTTATACCCGGTTGGGTTGCCATACTACTAAAAGTTGGTTTTTTGATATTTTTGTTCCTTTGGACTAGGGCATCTTGGCCACACATAAGACCAGATCAGCTTATGTGGTTTTGTTGGAAAGTGTTGATGCCATTGGCTATCGTGAATATACTCATCACCGGTTTTGTGATGATGTTGATATAGGAGATATTATGAATATAGATAAAACAAACGATAGAAACATAGGAAATAGCGAATACATACATATCGCTATAGATGACTATCCTACGACACCAATGCAGCATTTTAAACAAGTTGTTAAGCGCGGTTTTGGCACAGAGTTGTTTGGCGGACTAAAAATCACATTTGGTATTATGCTAAAAGCATTGTTCAAAAGACAGATGCACACTTTGAAATATCCACAAGAGAAACTACCAGTAAGTAGCAGATATAGAGCAGTGCATAAGATACTGGGACTTCTTGAAAGTGGCGAAAACAGATGTATAGGGTGTGGATTGTGTGAGAAAATTTGTATAGCAAACTGTATCAAGATGGACACAAAAATAGACAAAAACCACAGAAAAGAAGTAAGCGAATATAGTATAAACTTAGGCCGATGTATATTTTGTGGTTATTGTGCTGAAGTTTGTCCTGAACTTGCTATAGTTCACGGTGGTAGATATGAAAATGTCAGCGAACAACGAGAGCATTTTGTGATAAAAGATGATCTCTTGACACCACTTGACAAACTAAGCACACAAGTAGAATACGATGGTTTTGGAGCGGTATCACCAGATGCCGATGACAAAATCGAAAAAACCCCATTATCGTATTAAAGGAGATTTATGTTTGAGATGGTAGCTTTTTATATCTTTAGTTTTTTGACTATTGTTATGTTTTTGATAACAGTGATGAGCAAAAATGTGTTGTACTCTTTGAGTTCTCTCGCAGCTGGCATGATATTTATATCGGCATTTTTCTTTTTGCTTGACGCTGATTTTTTGGGAGTAGTGCAAATAGTAGTATATACAGGTGCTGTTATGGCTTTGTATGCTTTTGGTATGATGTTTTTTGATAGTATCAAAGATGTCAAAGAGTCAGTGATAAATCCTAAAATCACATTTGTATTGTCTGGTTTGATAGCTTTGGTGATAGTAGCTGTATTTGCAGCACCAATAATAGCAGACAATATCAGTGCGTATTATCCTATACATAAAGAGTATGGAAATATCCAAGATGTTGGATTGGTGCTATTTACAAAATATCTTATACCATTTGAAGTGGCAGCTGTGATGTTGCTCGTAGCTATGATAGGTGGCATAATACTCGCTGGCAAAAAGATGGATGTAAGCATAACAACCATGCCAGAAGATGAGATAGATGCCTACAAACATATGATAGAAGAGACAAAGGACAAACGATGGCATTAATATTAAATGATTATTTGATAGTAAGCACGATTATATTTATCATTGGTTTAGTTGGTGTATTGAGACGAAAAAATCTCATCATGCTATTTTTTGCAACTGAAATTATGCTAAATGCTGTAAATATTGCTTTAGCAGCCATATCAAAATTTCACGGCGATCTTACAGGACAGATGTTTGCATTTTTCATAGTCGCAATAGCGGCAAGTGAAGTTGCAATTGGTTTAGGACTTTTGATACTTTGGTACAAAAGATACAATACCATAAACTTAGATAGTTTACAAAATATGAAAGGTTGAAAATGGAAACATATCTATACATAGCACTTTTTAGCCCTCTTGTAGGTTCGTTGTTTGCTGGATTATTTGGCAACAGCGAAAGAAAAGTTTTCACAGGCGTTGTTACATCTATGCTTCTTGGTGTATCTATGATATCATCTTTGATACTGCTTAACTATATATTTGTCACAAGCGACATAATACATGTCAAACTTATGGATTGGATAGTTATAGGCAATATCAACATACCTTATGGATTTGTAGTAGATCATGTTAGTGTAGTGATGATGGTAGTTGTAACAATTGTATCCACTATGGTTCATATACATTCTATAGGATATATGGATCACGATAGAAGTTTCAATAGATTTTTCTCATATCTATCTGCTTTCGTGTTTTCTATGATGGTGTTGGTTATGTCAGACAACTTTTTAGGCTTATTTATAGGCTGGGAAGGAGTAGGACTTTGTTCTTGGCTTCTTATTGGTTTTTGGTATCATAAAAAAGACCAGCCAACCACGAAAGATATATACAATTCACCATACTCTACTTTATCGCCATACTCATCTATATCGCCATCTTATGCTGCAAATGAAGCATTTATTATGAATAGAGTAGCAGACCTTGGTATGCTTGTAGGTATATTTCTTATATACTGGAATATAGGAAGTTTGCAATACGATATAGTATTTGATAAAATAGGAGAACTAAACAGTATGACTGTTGTTCTTATAGCTTGTACTTTATTTATAGGAGCCATGGGCAAATCAGCTCAATTTCCTTTCAACACTTGGCTTGCCAATGCTATGGAGGGTCCTACTCCTGTATCGGCACTTATACATGCGGCTACTATGGTTACTGCTGGTGTGTATTTGATAGTTCGTGCAAATGAAATATTTACAGTTGTGCCAGAAGTAGGATACTTCATAGCGTCTCTTGGTGCTTTTGTAGCATTTGGGGCGGCTACTATGGCTTTAGTAGCAACAAATATGAAAAAAATCATAGCATACTCAACTTTATCACAATTGGGATATATGTTTGTAGCTGGCGGTTTAGGAGCATATTGGGTAGCTTTATTTCATCTTGCTACTCATGCATTTTTCAAATCAGTGCTGTTTTTAGGAGCTGGTAATGTTATGCATGCAACAAACGATGAGATAAATATCAAAAAGATGGGTGGATTGTATAAACATATGAAAAGCACTGCTATTATCATGATAATAGCCTCTGTAGCATTGTCAGGTATATATCCGTTTGCTGGTTTTTTCTCAAAAGACCTCATACTTGAAGTAGCTTTTGGAACACATAGTTATATATTGTGGACAGTGCTTTGGATAACTGCTGGACTTACTGCTTTTTATTCTTTTAGATTGATTATGTATGTATTTTTTGGCAAGGAGAACTATGACAAAGAGAAAGTTCATCCACACGAGACATATGCTTTTGTCATAGCATCTATGGCACCATTGGCAATACTTGCTATGATAGCTGGGTTTTTCAAAGATAGTTATGTAAAGCTTGTGACAAATACCTTACCAAAGTTAAATATACATGTTTCACCTGAAACAGTAAATATACTTATAGCTATAACATCATTCATAGCCTTGGGTGGTATCGCTTTTGCAGTGTTTGTATTTATCAAAAAAGGTGGATACTTTAGCGATAAATTACAAAATAGATTTTATTTTAAAACTTTAGCAAATCAGTATTATATGCCACACTTGATAGACAAGCTTATAAATAAGCCATATCTAAAACTTTCGAAATATTGTTTCAAGGTAATTGATAGTAAGATTATTGATGCTATAGTTGATACAATCGCCACAACTATATACAAAGGTGGAGAAAATTCCAGAATTATGCAAACAGCAAACTTATCTACTGCTTTGAAGTGGATGACATTTGGTTTAGTAGCATTTATCGTATTTGTAGTAGTATATTTAAATTTAATAGTAAGGGGATAGAGTATGGAGTATATATTAACGATTATTATATTTTTTCCAGCACTCGCTGCTGTGATGGGCTTCGTAGTAGATAAAAACTCTATACGAGCTTATGGTATATTAGTAGTAGTTGTCGAGTTTTTGATTAGTGTTTATATGTGGTATCTTTTTGATAATAGTGATGCTGGCATACAGTTTGCTGAGTTTATACCAATTGTGTCACAATATGGTATTAGCTACAATATAGGCATAGATGGTATATCTTTGTTTCTTGTTTTGATGACCACATTTATGACTATGATAGCAGTCATAGGACTAACAGAAAAAAAAGATATAAAAAACCTCATACTAACGGTGCTATTTTTAGAGATGACCATGATAGGAGTGTTTGTAGCACTTGATGCTATATTGTTTTATCTGTTTTGGGAGTTATCGCTTGTGCCTATGTTATATATAGTGGGAGCTTGGGGTGGTAAGCTACGAATTTATGCATCTGTCAAGTTCTTTTTATATACTTTTACTGGTTCGCTACTCATGCTTGTAGGTATGCTGTATTTAGCTTATGTGTATTTTCAGTTTACTGGTAATTGGAGTTTCAATTTGATGGACTGGGATATGCTCATCGTGCCTTATCATCTACAACTTTGGCTTTTTGTTGCATTTTTTGCTGGGTTTGCTATAAAGGTGCCTATGGTACCATTTCACACTTGGCTACCTTATGCACACGGACAAGCACCTACAATAGGTTCTACTATATTAGCAGCAGTATTATTAAAGATGGGAACATATGGTTTTGTGAGGTTTTCACTACCACTTTTTCCTGATGCATCTGTGGCATTTATGATACCTATGGCTATACTTGCGCTTATAGCTATCATATATACAGCCATGGTAGCATATGCTCAAGAGGATATCAAACAAGTTGTAGCATACTCATCTGTATCTCATATGGGAGTTATAATACTTGGTATATTTGCCATAAACACAGAGGGTATTGGAGGAGCATTGTTTCTCATGATATCACATGGTGTTGTGTCTGGAGCTTTGTTTATGCTAGTAGGTGTCCTATACGATAAAAGAGGCACAAAAATGATGAGTGAGTTTGGGGGATTGGCTAAAACTATGCCGATATTTGCAGTGATATTTGGTGTCATGCTTATGGCATCGGTTGGTTTGCCACTTACTATTGGTTTTGTTGGTGAGTTTTTGTCGCTTCTTGGATTTTTTGTAGTTAGCCCAACTATCACTATAATAGCAGGACTCACTATTGTTTTGGGTGCTGTATATATGCTTGTGTTGTATAAAAAAACATTTTTTGGCCCAATAACTAATCCTATAAATGAAAAACTTCAGGATATTAAAGGTAGAGAGCTATTTGCTCTTGCGCCACTTGTGATGATAGTGATTTTTTTAGGAGTGTATCCGAAACCGATATTAGAGCCAGTAAACAATACAGTTAAACAGTTGGTTCAAAAGATGTATATAAAAGCAAGCGAACCAACTACAAAATCTAAAATAGCTAAATACAACACAATTGGGGAGAAAATACAATGATACAACCTATTTCTATATCTTTTGAACAGTTAAATGTGCTAACAATTTTGCCTATGATTGTCACAATTTTTGGGGCATTGACGATATTAACTATAGACCTAATCACAGACAAACTACATAAGTCATTTTATGTGATGATGACAATTATGTTTTTGATGATTGATTTGGCTGTTGTTTTGACATATAGCAACGATACTCGCGGATTTTTTGATTTGATGTTAGTAGATGGCATATCTTTATTGGCACAAGCTATTATACTCGTAGGTTCTGCTTTGTTTGTCTTGCTTGCTTTGTCTCAGTCAAGATTTCACGAATACAGATACCCTGAGTATTTTGCTTTATTTTTGTTTATGGTAGCTGGTTTTCAGTTTATGGTAAGTTCTGATAGCTTGATACTCATATTTGTAGGTATTGAGACATCATCTATGGCTATATATACCATAATAGCTATGCATAACCGCTCTAAATCAATTGAAGCAGCTATAAAGTATTTTACATTAGGAGCGCTGGCGACTGCATTTTTTGCTTTTGGTTCTATGGTGCTTTATGGCGTATCAGGCACAGTAGAGCTTGGCAAAATGGCCGAAGTTTTTGTTTCATCTGGATTTGCGAACTATCCATATATTTTGATAGGCACCGTATTTATAGTAGCGGCACTTGGTTTTAAACTTACTTTGGTGCCATTTCATATCTGGGCTCCAGATGTATATGAAGGTTCAAGTGCAGCACTTGCTGGATTTATATCAATTGTGCCAAAAATAGCTGGGTTTGTCGTAGCTTTGAGATTTTTTGAGATTTTTATATTGGTCGAAAACACATTTGTGTATTATTTATTGTATTTTATCATCGTAGCTACTATGACTGTGCCAAATATGATAGCATTGGTTCAAACAGATATCAAAAGAATGTTGGCATATTCATCTATCTCGCATGCAGGATTTGCTTTGGTAGCGGTGCTTGTAGGCACGACACGTGCAACTGAAGGCCTGTTTTTGTATTGGATACTTTTTTTATTTACAAATCTTGGAGCATTTGCAATTTTATGGGTGCATAGAAGAAAAAAAGACAAAAAATTTGGCGATGGGCATCCATTTGAAAAGTTCGCAGGCTTGGTGAAGACTTCACCAATAACGGCATCAATCATGGGTTTGTTTATGTTATCTCTTGCTGGTGTGCCACCTTTTAGTTTGTTTTGGGGAAAGATGTATCTAATAGGCGCCACTATAAGCGCAGATGAGCTCGTATTAGCGATAATTATGGCTCTAAATTCTGCTATTGCGGTGTATTATTATCTTAAGCTTATTGTTTTTATGTTCCTAAAAGACAAAGTAGAAGATACAAATATAGTAGTCATGGGCAATGCAAATACCACACTCAAATCAGTCATAGGTATATCAGCTATCATAACTACAGTATCTGTGCTGTTTATTGATCCTCTTTTGGAGTTTATTGGTTATTATGTAGGGATTAGCGGGTTTTGACAAAGTTTATATCTACAAGAGGTTCGCAAAAAAACAGACCAAATGAAGTAGTATTTAGCGAAGCCATACTTAACCCTTTGGCTTCATATGGTGGACTTTATAGTCCTGCAAAACTACCAAAATTAGATAAAAATTTTGTGCAAGAGTTTCATAACAAAAGTTTCAAAAAGTTAACAAAGTTTATAATTACAAAGTTTGATATAGATATAGAAAAAGCCGATATAGAAGAAGCCGTAGCTCTTTATGATAAGTTTGATGACGCAAGCAACCCAGCTCCTATAGTAAAAATAGATGAAAATCTATATAGTTGTGAGCTGTATCATGGACCTACAGGAGCATTTAAAGATATGGCTATACAGCCTTTTGGCTTTATATTGTCAGCGCTTGCAAAAAGAAAAAACCAAAAATACATCATACTTGTAGCTACTTCAGGCGACACAGGACCATCAGCACTTCATAGCTTTCAAAATAAAGAAAATATAAAAGTAGTTTGTTTGTATCCAGCTGGCGGCACGAGCGATGTCCAGCGACTTCAAATGACAACAATGAGTGGAAAGAATCTAAAAGTGCTTGGAATCAAAGGAACATTTGATGATGCACAAACTGCTCTGAAAAGGCTTCTTGAGTGCGATGATTTTAAAAAAAGATTATCAAAAACATCTACAAGTTTAAGCGCCGCAAATAGTGTGAATTTTGGTAGAATTTTATTTCAAATAGTTTACCATATATACAGTTATTTGCAACTTGTCAAAACAAATCAAATAACAAAAGACGAATACATAGACATATGTATTCCATCGGGAAATTTTGGCAATGCAGTAGGAGCATATTATGCTAAAAAGATGGGTTTAAATATAGACAATATACTCGTAGCTTCAAATCAAAACAATATATTAACGCAGTTTATAAATGATGGCATATATGACATAAGAGACAAAAAATTGATACAAACAACATCTCCAGCTATGGATATACTAAAATCCTCAAACATAGAGAGGGTGCTTTTTGATATGTTTGGGTGTGATAGGACAAAAGAACTTATGGAAAATCTAAATAAAAACAATATATTTGTATTGACATCTGATGAAAAACAACAAATACAAAAAGTATTTAAAGCCACCTGTTGTGATGATGAGTTTGCGAAACAAACAATCAAGAACTATTTTGATGACGGTTATCTTATGGATCCGCATACAGCTACATGCATCAAGGCATATCAAGAGTTTAAAACAGATAAAAAGATAGTTTTGTCAAGCACAGCAGTGTGGTCAAAATTTTCTACAACAGTTTTAAATGCAATACAAAATGACGACATAGCATATAGCGACAAAGAGGCGATAGATATAATATCAAGTATAATTAAAAACAAAACAAATATGGCTATAAAACAGCTGTGGCAAAAAGAGATAATACATAAAGATATTATTGAAAAAGAGGATATAGACAAGCATATCATAAAGTTTGTCTAAAAGTTTATGACCAAGTATATAGTTCTCTTTTTTGCCGTTCTTTTATTTGTTTCTTGTAGCTCAAACAATAGCTTCGTAAACTATATTTTTGATTCTACGAAAGATTACCAAAGCTTGATACAAAACACAAAAAAAGCAGATATAATAGAAAACAACAATACCATAAAAGCTTTTATGATATCTACATATCTAAACCAAACCAGTGTCAAATGGGACGATAATATCTTTCATTTTGCTATAGGATTTTATAAGGTCGATGAAGAAAATAACAAAAGCAAATATAAGCTCACCATCAATGATTATGAAGATATAAATCTGACAAAGTTGCACAAAAACAGCTCGCTTTATGAAAGTTTGCCTATAAAAAATAGTTGGGCTGATTATTTTATAGTTGAAGTAGCAAAAGATGATATAAATATCACAATCAATGATAAGTTGCATTTAAAATGGATAAAAATAGATGAAAACATAACAGCAAATATATTATACGAACAGTTCTGAGGAGAAATTATGATAAAAATAGATATGAACTCACAAGAGTTCAAAACAGAGTTGGAAAAAACAGGCAAATTTACAGACAAAGTTTGCGAATCTTTTGGTTGGGTGTATAACCCTATAGAAGAGGTAAACGAAGGTGTGACTATGGGATTAGCACGAAATAAAATTATATATAACAAAAGATATTGTCCGTGTTTTATGGTCCAAGGTGAAACCAAAGAGGAACAAAAAAAAGCAGACAATAGAATATGTCCTTGTAAGCCAGCTATAGAAAAAGAGATACCAAATGATGGAAAGTGTCATTGTGGTATATTTTGCACACAAGAGTATACAAAAGAAAATGCAATCAAAGAGAAAGCTTTGGAAGTATCGCATACACACTCGCGCGGTTTGACAAAGGATGAGTGCGAAGCACTACTTAAGATTGAACAGCTCGATTCTCACGAGATAGAGTCTCTGCTTGAAGCTAGGGCATTGGGTTTTGTAGAGTTTAGCTTGGTTGATGTGAGAGAGTATATGGAATACGAAGACAACAGAATAGAAGGAACGGATTATTTAGTGCCTACTACGACATTTTATCAGTCGCTTTCTTGTATAGAAGATAAAAAAGAAGACAATATAGTGCTGTATTGTTTAACAGGTAGCAGAAGTGTTTATTGTCAAGAGATGCTCAAGGATTTAGGCTGGAAAAAAGTATCAAACTATACATCTGGTATCATTGATTTTACAGGAAAAACAGTATCTGGAAAATAATCAAAAAATAAACAAAAACACCGCTAAAACCACCATAATCATAATTTTAGTATGTTGAAAAAGGAAAGTGTGAAGCAGGGACTTTCCGTAAGTGAGACAACATTAACATAAAAAACTTACAACAACTCAAAAAGCATAAAATTGACAAAAATCATAATACAAAAGGACAAATATGAGCAAAGATGACCAAATACTAAAAAACACAAATGCAAAACTTCTCAACCAATTCAACGCCTCGTTGATGTTTGACAAGAAGCTATACTCACAAGATATACAAGGCAGCATAGCACACGCAAAGATGTTGTGTATGCAAAATATCATCACAAACGATGAACAACAAAAAATTGAAAATGGCTTACTTCAAATAAAAGATGAGATACAAACAGATAAGTTTAAGTGGAATATCCAAGATGAAGATATACATATGGCTATAGAGGCGAGATTAACAAAACTTATAGGCGACACGGCTGGCAAGCTACACACAGCAAGAAGTAGAAACGACCAAGTAGCTACTGATATGGCTATGTATTTGCAAGATAAAAATAACTCAATATCAAATAAACTAAAAGATATTATAACTACATTTGTAAAATTGGCCGATAAACATATAGACACTTTGATGCCCGGATTGACACACTTGCAACACGCACAACCTATCAACTTCGCATATCATTTACTCGCATATGTTCAAATGTTCAAAAGAGATTATGATAGATTTCAAAGTTCAAAAAATAGAAACAACCTTTGTCCGCTCGGTTCATGCGCACTTGCTGGAACTTCTCACAATATAGATAGGGATAAAACAGCCCAGCTTTTAGGTTTTAATGCTCCAACATCGAGTGCCTTGGATACAAGTTCAAACCGAGATATGGCTTTGGAGATGCTGTTTAACATAAGCATGACCTCTATGCATATAAGTAGATTAAGTGAAGAGCTTATAATGTGGTCAAGTAGCGAGTTTGGATTTGTGACAATAAGTGATGAATATGCCACGACAAGCTCGATAATGCCACAAAAAAAGAACCCAGATGTGCCAGAACTACTTCGCGGTAAAACTGGCCGTGTGTATGGCAATCTTATATCGCTACTTGTGGTTATGAAGTCGTTGCCATTGGCTTACAACAAAGACACCCAAGAGGACAAAGAGGGGGTGTTTGATAGTATTGATACAATAGAGATGTCGCTTGATATTTTAAATGATATGATAAAAAATATAACAATAAACAATAATAATATGCAAAATGCTTGTAAAGTAGGGCATATAAGTGCCACTGATTTGGCTGACTATCTTGTGAAAAAACACAATATTCCGTTTCGTATAGCATACCATACTACTAAAGAAGTAGTAAAATATGCAAAAAAAATAAACAAAGATATATCAGCTTTGACTATAGATGAGCTAAAAGCTTCAAGCTCTCAATTGAAAGATATAAACGATGAGGTGCTTGAGTGTTTGGATTTGAAAAACTCTATGAATAGTCGCGATAGTTATGGTGGCACAAGTGAAAATCAAACAAAAAACCAAATAAACGAGATAAAAAAGTGGCTTACGGAGACAAAATGATAGAACCAAACAAAGTGCTGAAGCAAATACAAAGCATAAAACCAAAACAAAAAACAAGTCAAATAGATATTATTGATGCTACAAATCAAATATCAGCTACAACAATCAAAGCAAGTATAAACCTGCCACGATTTAGAACATCTGCTATGGATGGATATGCCATAAGTATTTATAACAAAAAACAAAAATATGAAATAAAAGGAAGAATACTAAGTGGCGAAGATAAGAGTTTTGATATAAACAGCTCTCAAACAGTTAAGATAATGACAGGTGCAAAAGTTCCAGACTCTGCTTGTATAGTTGTGCCTATAGAAGATGTAGAGTTATCAAATAACCATATCAAACTAAAAAAGAAATTTGATGTCGGCCAAAATATACGAACTGTTGGAGAGGATATAAAACAAGGTGATATAGTGATAAAACAAAATGAATGCATAAATTTTGCTACTATTTGTGTATTGGCTTCTCAAGGAGTGAAAGATATAGAAGTATATGATAGATTAAAAGTAGCAATATTTGCTAGTGGAGAGGAACTAAAAAACTACCAAGAGAGTATAAAACCACACCAAATATACAACTCAAACTCACCATCGCTTGTAGCAAGATGCAAAGAGTTAAATTGTGATGTCAAATTTATAGGCACATCAAAAGATGATATAAAATCAATTGAAGATATCGTCAAACAATCTTTGGATTTTGATATTATTATCACTTCGGGTGGAGCTAGTGTGGGAGATGCTGATTGGACTAAAAAAGCATTTGAAAACCTAAATATGAATATGTTGGTAGAGGGTATAAAAATCAAACCAGGAAAGCCAACAATGATAGGTAAAATAGGTGAAACTTATGTTTTAAACCTACCCGGCAATCCATTTGCTATGCAGATAATTTTTGAGATGTTTGGCACGATACTTATTGAGGTTTTAAAACATAGTAGTGCTATATATCATAAAATAATCAAAACAAAACTAAAAGAAAATTTTTCTCATAAAGCAAAATATACAACACTATTGCCGGGATATTTTGATGGTGAAAATTTTAATGCTGCTACTAAAAAGTTGCCCGGTATGGTTAGTGTGCTAAATAACAATAACTCATTTGCTGTGATAAATACAAACACACAAACAATAAAAAAAAATCAAGATATCAATATAATACCTATAAATCATAAAGAGTTTAGCACCACAAAAAAAAGTTTTGAAAATTGAAAACGGTAGCAATAGTGGTGTTAAGTGGTGGGTTGGACTCATCTACTTGTGCTTATATGGCAAAAAAAAGTGGCTTAAATATAATACCGGTTCATTTTAATTATGGGCAAAAAACCCTTAAAAAAGAACTCAAGTGTTTTAATGATATTTGCGATAGTTTAAACTTGCCACACAAAGATAGATATGAGATTGATTTGCCTTTTTTTACTGATGTTGGGTGTAGCTCTTTGACAGATACAAATATGATAGTGCCTACAAGTGGTATAAATAGTAGTGTGCCATCAACTTATGTGCCATTTCGCAATGGAATTTTCCTAAGTATAGCAAGTGCCGTGGCTATAAAACATAGCGCCACTCAAATACATATAGGCATAGTTCAAGAAGATGGTAGTGGTTATCCAGACTGCACAAAAGAGTTCATAACCAAACAACAAGAGTGTATAAATGAAGGAGTTAAACCATCTCAAAAGATAAGCTTGATAACACCGCTTTTAAATAAAACAAAAAAAGATATAACCCTAATAGCTATAAAATTAAAAGTTCCTATAGATAAAACTTGGAGTTGCTACAAAAATGAACTCGTAGCTTGTGGATTGTGCGATAGTTGTAGGCTTAGACTTGATGGCTTCAAAAAAGCTGGATTAAATGATAGTATTGAGTATATAACCAAAGTGTTGGACACTTAAAACTTATTTTGAATTAAGCTACCATTTACAGCTTTGAACAACCTAACATCAAAATCAACTTGCCCATCTATGATATTTGGCTCAATTTTTTTATTTTGATCCAAAAAAATATCAACTCCTACGATTGTAGAGTAGCTAATCCAATTGTATCTAATATCACCACCAAGCAAGGCAATATTTTCAGTGCTTGCTTGATCTATAGGTCTTATTGAGTTGGCTATGGTTAGCCCTTTTAAAGCATTTGCCCCAGTCATAGACAACAACACAGGACTAAAATTTATTTGAGTGCTGAGTATGTTTGCTGGCTTTATCTGTTTTGCTTTGATTGTTGATAGTATTATGGAGCTTGTCACCAAAGAGGTGTTTAGATACACTGAACTATCGTCTATAAGCCACTTTTTTTTGCCAATCAAGCTATTGAAAGATTTTTGATTTCGCTGTATTGATTGGGAGTATTTGACTTTGGGGTCAATTTTTGTTGTGTTTTTATGCAAGATTTTACCAATTGTATTAAAAGAGTAATACTCTATAGATTTTTTTTGAGTTTTTCTTGACAACAATTCAAGTTGTTTTTCATAATCAAGCCCACCATATATGATATTGTCTTTGCGATTTATGGTATTTTTTTTGTTTATGAGTGGTAGGTATATTGAAAAATCATCAATATCGTTATAGTTTATAAGATTGTTATAGCTACTATTTGTAAGTATAGCTACGATATTTTTATGGCCAAAGGTTTGTGCTTTTTGTAGAGCGCTTGCTATAGATGAGGTTGATTGGGAAGCAATATCAAAAACTTTTAATTCAAATGGCTGGTTTTGAGAAAGTAAATATCCCAATACTGAGTTCGTGGCATTGATAGCAAATTTGCCTATAGTTTTAGATGAATACAAAAGAGCTATTTTGTTTGTGGAACTATTATTAAAACTTGGATTATACATAGGTTTTTTTAAAAGTTTTTCATCAAGTAGCTCGTTTGGGGTGTTTGGTTTTTCGTTATTATTTTCATCGTTTTGTATTTTTCTATTGTCAATTGTTTCATCTATCTTATATTTTTTTGTTTTTTTGTTTTTTGTATCTTTTTTTGTTTTGTCGTTATTTTTGTCAAAATCTAAATCATAATAATCTTGCCCACAACCAACGAACAGAAAAACAACTATCAAACTATATATATAATATCTCATAAGAATCCTTTTGAATGTATTATATCATAGTTATATTAAGAGTGCTCTAATATAGTTCTTAAAAACAATCAAGATAAATAATAATTTTTTATATACAACAAAACTTCAAGATATACAACTGAATTTCTGGCAATTTTCAGGTTAATCACATTTTTTTCTGGTATAATTACAACACCGGAATTTGGAAAAGTATTTTCATGTTCTGTGACAATACAGTAGGAGGTATTATTTGAAAATAAAAAAAGATGAGCTAATTGAAAATATAAATACGGTTGATCCACAGACAAAAAGAAGAGAGTTTTTAAAAAAAGGTGTAGTTCTTTCAACAGCAGCTATAGCTTCGTTAGGTGGTATAGCTACAAACGCCAATGCAAAATACAAAATAGATAAAAACAATCTTCCACCAAACAACCCTGCTTGGGGACTAAAATGGGGACGAGATACAAATCATGACCCATATGGGTCTCCATCGAAGTTTGAAAAACATGTTGTTCGCCGTGAAGTGCCATGGCTCACTGCTGATAAGAAGGCATCTGTTAGTTTCACACCGTGGCAAGACCTCAAAGGTATAATAGTGCCAAATGGCCTACACTTTACGAGGTGCCATGGAGGGGTAATAGACATAAATCCAAAAGAGTATAGGTTGCTTATACATGGACTGGTAAAAAAGGATATCATCTTGACACTTGAAGATATCAAACGATACCCTAGTGTGTCGGTTATTCATTCGTTTGAGTGCGCTGCTAACAATGGTATGGAGTGGAGAGGTGCGAACTTAAATTCACTTCAAGCAACACACGGTATGTTGGCTTGTAGTGAAGTTACTGGAGTGCCTTTACGAACTATACTTGAGGATGTAGGGCTTAAAAAAGGTGCGAAATGGATGTTTCCAGAAGGCTCTGACCCTGCTGGTGTCGGTAGGTCTATACCTATAGAAAAGGTTCTTGACGATGCCATACTTGTGTATGCACAAAACGGCGAAGCTTTGCGACCAGAACAGGGTTATCCTGTGAGGTTGTTTTTGCCGGGTTGGGAAGGAGTGATGCAGATAAAATGGCTAAGACGACTTAAGTTTGATACTAAATCATGGATGGTGCGTGAAGAGAGCACCAAATACACTATGCTAACCAAAGATGGACATGCATTGATGTATAACTGGGCTTTTAGTGCAAATAGTGTTATAACTTCACCATGCCCCGAGAGAGATTGGCGAGATAAAAAACGAGGGTTCATCATGATAGAGGGTATTGCTTGGAGCGGTAAAGGAACTATCACTGCTGTTGATGTATCAATAGACGGTGGTAAAACTTGGAAGCTGGCTCAATTTACAAGTATGCAACTACCTAAGGCTGTCACAAGGTTTGCCTTTAAAACAAAATGGAATAAAAATTCTATGATGATCCAAAGTAGAGCTACCGATGATACGGGCTTCACGCAACCTACTGCCACACAACTAAACAATGCACGCGGCAAAGAGGGAATATATCATAGAAATGCAATACAAACTTGGGAAGTAAAATCAAACGGGGAGGTAAACAATGTTCACATATACGAAAGTTAAATATATATTAGTTTTGTTGTTATTGTCAAGCACTATTGTGTTTGCAAAAGGGCATACCCCTGCTAACCCAGATAAATACCCGTATCCAAGCGAAACAAAAGACAAAAAAGGCAACAAGATAAACGTGGACGGAGCCATAAAAAAGCCAAAAAATTTCAAAGTCAAACATGTTTATCATTCACCATATTCAGCTAAAGGTTTCTCTCTTGGACAAAAAGCAACTAAAAAACAATCAAAAGCTTGGAACACAGATGTGAGACCCGATGGAAAAGGTTTGCCAAAGGGAAAAATGTCAGTAGAAAAAGGTGCTGAAGTTTATAGTTTGAAGTGTGCTTCTTGTCATGGTGAGTTTGGTGAAGGTGTTGGAAGATTTCCTATACTATCAGGCGGACAAGAAACTTTGAATTTAAAACCTGCATCAGGAGGGGACCCTGGTCCGCTTAAGACATTTGGTAGTTATATGCCATATGTAGCACCTATATTTTGGTATATACAAACAGCTATGCCTTTGTCTGCTCCTAAATCGTTGTCAAATAGCGATACTTATGGAATAATCGGTTATTTGCTTCAGGTAAATGAGATAAAAGTAAACGATAAGGAGATAGAAGATGACACGATAATAGATGCTAAATTTTTAAAAGCTGTTAAAATGCCAAATGAAAAAGGTTTTGCATACAACAATTTGCGAGTGCCAGACACTAAAAACAAAAGATGTATGAAAAACTGTATCAAAGGCAAAACAGTTATAAACCGTATCAAAGTAGATGCGACCACAGTCGAACCTGAATTTGGCGAAGAGAGGCACTACTATGGCAAAATAGAACCAAAAGCAGGCTCAAATAATCCAGGACAAGCCAAATATGAAGCTTCGTGTGCAGGATGCCACGATGATGGAGTAGCTGGAGCACCACGATTTGGGGAAAAACAAGATTGGGAAAAGATAGTAAAAAAAGATTTTAAAAAAGTGCTAAACAATGCCATAAATGGTATTGGGGCTATGCCACCAAAAGGGGGTGCTATGGATTTAAAAAACGAAGAGATGGAAAATATCATAAAATATATGATAGAAAATAGCAAATAAACAAAAAGGAGAAAATATGAATATATTTAAAAAGTTGCCAATAGTATTAACTATTAGTGGTTTAGTAGCGACCATGGGTTTATCAAATGATCTAGTCAAGCAAGGTGAAGAGTTGTTTAAAACAAAAACTTTAGGAAATTGTATAGCTTGCCATGACATAAATGGAAAAGAAGATATACAAAAGATGGGACCAGGAAGCATGGGACCTAAACTTGTGTCGTTGTCAGCATGGCCAGAAAAAGCTTTGTATGACAAAATATATGACCCATATACGACAAACCCAATATCACAAATGCCTGCATTTGGAAAAAGTGGTTGGTTGAGTAAAGATGAGATAAATGCACTTGTGGCATATCTTAAGACAATAAATTAAAAAGGAAACAATATGAATAGAAGAAATTTTATAGAAATAGGATTGGGAGTTGCGGCAGCAACAGTTTTGCCTGTCAGCTTAAGCGCAGTGGATTTTAGAAAAACCAAAGAAAAAGCATGGTTGGAAAAAGATGTATCAAAAGCTATAGAGGGGTTGTATGGAAGTAGCTCAACTACACAAGGCAAAGTAAAATTAAAAGCCCCAGATATAGCAGAAAATGGAGCTATAGTGCCTATCACTATAAGCTCTGATTTAAGTGCTACAACGGTATCTTTATATCAAGACTCAAACCCAGAAGCAGCAGTAGCAGTATGGACTGTGCCAGCTGGTGGAGTTGTGGATTATTCACTTAGAATAAAGATGCAAAAAACAGGAACAGTTACAGCAGTAGTCGAATCAGATGGAAAGCTTTACACAGATAAAAAATTAGTTAAAGTTACAAAAGGTGGTTGTGGCGGTTGACAATAAACCAAAACAACAAAATAAAATATAATAAAAGGAAAAAATATGGCAGGTAAAACTAGAATAAAAGCAAAAGAAAAAGATGGCGTAGTAACAGTGATGGCTTTAGCTAAACACCCAATGCATAGTAGCATAGAAGCAAAAAAATTGAAAGTAAAACAAAACTTCATAACACATCTAACAGCACAAGTTGATGGAAAAATCGTGTATGAAATTAGTAGCTCACAATTTTTTTCAAAAGATCCATTTTTGAAGTTTAAATACAAAGGCAAAAAAGGTGATAAAATCACTATCAAATGGGTAGATATACTTGGTGGCACTAACTCAAGTGACGGAATAGCAAAATAGATAAATATCTAAAAAATAAAAAGGAGAATATATGTTATCAAAAATGATAAAATTGTTTATGGTTTTGACAATATTTGCAGTTGTATCAAATGCAGGTAAATATGATAAACAAGCAGAAAAAGATAGGAAAGCACTCGTGAAGTATTTTGAAGCTAAGTTTGAAGACCCAGAAAAAAATAGAAATCAGTTTTTTCCATACTCAACGGACAAAGAGTTGAAAGAAAACATAACAAAAGGTTTAAAACACCATGATTTTGCTATAGGCAACTATGCATTTTCAAAGCAAGGCAAAGTGCAATACGATGAGATAAAAGAGATGCCACCATACGAAGAGTTTATAGAAAAAGGTGAAGATATTTATAAAAACAGCGAAGCACTTAAAAAGTGTTTTCCAGATACCAAAATAGGTGGAAACTATCCATATTTTGACGATAAAACAGGCAAAGTAGTGACTTTGAGTGTAGCTATAAATGATTGTGTAGTCAAAGCAGGTGAAGAGAAACTAAATTTGAAAAAAGGTAAGATAACACACATAGAAGCATATTTTGCTGACCAAACCAAGCAAGCGGACAAAAATATGGATATAAAAATAAACTCAAAAAAAGCACAACAAGCTTATGAAAGAGGCAAAAAATATTATTATAGTCAAAGAGGTTATCTAAAACTTTCATGTGCTTCGTGTCATGTCCAAGGAGCAGGTCAAAGAGTGAGAAATGAAAGTTTGTCGCAACTATTGGGACATGCGACACACTTTCCAGTGTATAGGCTAAAATGGGGTGCCAAGAGCAAAACTTCAGATGGTCTTGGGACTTTGGAGAGACGAATGGAAGGCTGTATCAAAGATGAGGGACAAGTCCCACCAAAAGCAGATAGCAAAGAGATGAGAGAGCTTTTGTACTTTATGGCATATATGTCAAATGGTATGAAAATCGATGGTCCAGACATAAGAAAATAGGAGTATATATATGAAAAATTTATTAAAAATATTTGCAGCGATAACTTTAGTTTGGGCTACAAACAGTTTTGCTCACAATGTAAACAAACAGTGTGATGTAGCAAAGTTGGGTATAGACAAAGTTGTTGGCTATGCAAAAGTTCATAACAAAGAAGCTAAAGCAAAAGGTGTGGAGTTTAGGCGACTAAATGTAAACAATACAGACCTAATCAAAGCAGTAGAAGATGCTGTGGCAAACGGCGAAAAAACAGTTCAACCTATGCACTTCAAGGGTAAAGACAAGTCAAAAACAAAACTTGATGTAAACTATGCAGCCCAAAGAGCTTGTCATTTTGCTATAACATCATTGACACAAGCAAAAGAAGCACAAAAAACATACAAGTTATCAATACCAGGAGATGGTTATAAGTTTTAACCATATTTTATAAACAGAGGTTTTTACCCCTGTTTATAAACTTAACCAATGTATAATCTTATTAAGATTATACATTGGTTAAAACAAAAACACAAAACTTGTCTATAGCACGGAACGAGACAAAAAAATGAAGCAACTCGCATACGACCAAAGTAGCGGAATTGACACAGATTTCATATCTCAAGTCAAGGAGCACGAACGAGACAAAACACGAGCAAAACACTGCGAGCACTCGTTAGGGAGCACAGACGGATGTATCCGTCAAGCGATAGCACGAGTGAGACAACAACGAGACAAAAAAATGAAGCAACTCGCATACGACCAAAGTAGCGGAATTGACACAGATTTCATATCTCAAGTCAAGGAGCACGAACGAGACAAAAATTGAAAAAGGATATTTATGACAAAAATGGGAAGACGAGAGTTTGTATATATGATGGCAGTGCTTGGTTCTGCTCCAGTATTTGCAAAATCACATAGACGAATGCCAGCAACTAAAAACAAACTAAAAGATTATTATAAACTCAAGCCATTTGGCAATGTAAGATTGATGCATATGACAGATTGCCATGCACAGCTAAAACCAGTGTATTTTAGAGAACCTAGTGTAAATCTTGGATTTCATGAAAACTATGGCAAACCACCACATATAGTAGGCGATAAGTTGCTTGACTATTATGGTATAAAAGGTAACAAACGACTTGAGTATGCTTATAGTTGTGTGAATTTTGAAAAACACTCAAAAGCTATGGGCAAAGTAGGCGGTTTTGCACAGCTGCAAACTGTGGTAAATTATCTAAGACAGAGCTACGGCAAAGAGAAAACTTTGCTTATGGATGGTGGTGATACTTGGCAGGGAAGTTGGACTTCACTTCAAACAAGAGGTCAAGATATGGTGGGTGCCATGAACGAGTTGGGAGTTGATATATGTGTAGGACACTGGGAGTTTACATACAAAGCAGCAGAAATACATAAAAATATAAAACTATTAAACGCAGAGTTTTTAGCACAAAATGTATTTGTAAAAGAGGATGCCTTGTTTGATGGAAGCCCAGCATATGACGAAGATAGTGGATTGGCATTTAAGCCATATACTATCAAAAAACTAAAAGGTATTAGAGTTGCGGTAATTGGGCAAGCATTCCCTTATACTACTATAGCAAATCCAAAAAGATTTATACCAGATTGGACTTTTGGTATCAAACAAGATGAGCTCCAAGCAATAGTAGACAAGATAGAGAAAAAAGAGAAACCAGATGCCGTGATACTTCTTTCGCACAATGGTTTTGATGTAGATCAAAAGCTAGCAAATGTAGTAAGCGGTATTGACTTTATAATGGGCGGCCATACACACGACGGTGTGCCTGAAGCAGTGCCTGTGAAAAACAAAAAAGGTCTAACCTATGTTTGCAATGCAGGCAGCAACGGTAAGTTTCTAAATGTTCTTGACTTAGATATAAGAAAAGGCAAAATCAAAGACTTTAAGTTTACATTGTTGCCAATATTTTCAGACCTAATACCAGAAGACAAAAAGATGAAAGCATATGTAGACAAGGTGCGAAAACCATATGAAAAAACATTAAACGAAATCATAGCAACCACTGATGATACTTTGTATAGACGAGGAAATTTCAATGGCAGTTTTGACCAAGTGCTCTGTGATGCTTTGAGAGTAGTAAAGGGTGCTGATATATCTTTGAGTCCTGGTTTTAGGTGGGGTGTATCTGTGCCTAAAGGACACAATATAACATTTGATGATATAGCTACACAAACTGCTATGACATATGCTGAAACATACATTCGACCTATGAAAGGTAGTTTGGTCAAAGAGATACTAGAAGATGTGGCGGACAATCTATTTAACCCAGATCCGTTTTATCAACAAGGTGGTGATATGGTGAGAACTGGCGGAGTATCATATACAATTGAACCTAAAAAAGGTTTTGGCAAACGAATTACAAACTTAAAATTAAGCAATGGCAAAGCTATAGAGCCAAATAAAATGTATAAAGTAGCTGGCTGGTCAACGGTCAATGGTAAATCAGACGGCGAGCCTATATGGGAGACTGTAGTTACATATTTAAAAGATGTCAAACATATAAAAAATCTAAAAATAGATACGCCAGATATGATAGGAATAAAAGGTAATCCGGGTATATATTAAGAGAAAAATAACTTAAATCCAAGAGGTATCTGCTATACTTCTTGGTCGGTTTTATTTTTTTGGAAAATATGTTATTTTTCAAAAAAATAAAAAGGAATAAAATATGTTAAAAAAATTAATTGTAGTTTTAATACTCGCAGTATCGTTATTTGCCAAGATGGAGTTTAGCGAACCTAAACCATCGTTTGAAAATCCACGAAAGTGGCTCATAAAACTAAACACAGATGATATAGATAAGGTAAATCAAACCTTAAGCACCATAAACAATGTATTGAAAATATATCCTGATACAACTTTAAATATAGTCGTAGTGGTATATGCAAAAGGTATGAGGGCTATAAAAAAGGATTATGACAAAAAAACACTCTCAAGAATTCAATCTGTTATGGAGTATGGTGTAGAGTTTGTAGGATGTATCAACACTATGGATAGTATGCACTGGAAGAAAAAAGATTTCATAAAAGATATATCGTATGTGCAAGCAGGTATAGCTCAAGTGATTGAAAAAGTAGCAGGAGGTTGGTATGATATCACGCCATTTTAAAAAAACTTTTGTATTATTTTTTGCATTGGTATTGTTGTCAGTAGTTCAGGCAAAAGAGTTTAAAGTATATAAAAATTACGAAATTGCTTTAAAAGAAGCAAAAAAATCAAATAAAAACTTGATGATGATGCTACATTCACCGCATTGTCCTTGGTGCAATAAAATGAAAAATGAAACGCTCAATCAAAAAGAGACACAAAACTTCATAATGAATAATTATATTTTTGTATCATTGAATAAATACAGAGATACTTATCCAAAAAAATTCCAGTCAAATATGATACCAACAATTTTTTTAATAGACAGCAAAAATGAAAACGAAAACTACAAAATGCTTGGTTTTCAAACTGTAGAGTCTTTTATAGATGAAGTTTCTCTTGCAGAGGATTTGTGATGAAAAGATATGTTTTAATAGCAGCAATGTTTTTGTGTAGTAGTTTATCTGGAGAGATAATAAAAGCAGACAAGTTAGTGAAAAAAGCACAAAAGACACTTGAAAGTAGCACTATAAACACAAAAGATTTGGTATCGTTATTGTCTAAAAAACCGAACACCAAAATAATAGACATAAGAACAAAAGCAGACATAGTGCAAGATGGCGGATTTATAAAAGCAAACAAGGTCATAAATATACCACGAGACAAGCTTGAGTTTATAATAAGCGACGAAGTAGATATGGACGAAGTTTTTGTGGTGCATTGCCTAAATGGCAACAGAAGTGCCTTGGCATCGGTTAGATTGAAAAATATGGGTTATAAAAATTTGCTTTACTACAAAGAGAGCTTCGAAGTTTGGAGACAAAACAAACTACCAGTTAGCTCGCTTGACAAAGATACTAATTCTATATTATACTCAAAAGTTAAAAAGGTAGCTAAAAATATATATACTTCAATTGGCAGGACATCGCCATCTACATATGAAAACAGCGGACACAACAACAACTTAGGCTTTGTCATAGGAAACAAAGCGGTCATGGTGTGGAATGCGGGGGCTAACTATTTGTTGGCAAAAGCTTTGCACGAAGAGATCAAAAAAATCACAAAACTACCGGTGAAATATGTTCTGCTTGAAAATTCACAAGGTCATGCTATGCTTGGAAGCAACTATTGGAAAGAGCAAGGTGCTAAAATAGTAGCACACAAAATAGCCAAAGAAGAGATAAAAAACAAAAAAAACGACAAGACATTTTTAGAAAAAAGAGCAAACAGAATGAAAGACAAACTATCTTTCACTAAAATAGTGTTGCCTGATATTGTTTTTGATACAAAAAAGGAGTTTGATTTAGGCGGCATCAAAGTTGAAGCGAGATACTTTGGTTATGCTCACGAACACAGCGACATAGCTTTGTGGATACCCAAACAAAAGGTCATATTTGCTGGTGATTTGGCATTTAACCAAAGGCTTTTGCCGATATTTGAAATAACCGAAGTTCCAAAGTGGCTTCAAGCTTGGGAGAAGTTCGCTAAACTAAAGCCTAAAATTGTAGTGCCAGGACACGGAGATGTGACAAATATGAAAACAGTTACAAAATACACAAAAGATTATCTAATACACTTACAATCAAGCATACAGAAAATTATAGATGATGGTGGTGATCAAACAGATGCATACAAGATAGATATGCGAGCTTTCGAACACCTTGATACATACCGAGAATTGGGACGACAAAATATCGGTGTGCTTTTTAGACAAATGGAGTTCCAATGAAAAATATATTAATAGTTTTGGTGTTTATATCGCCAATTTTTAGCAGTAATATCGAGTCAAAATGTGAAAAAAAACCAAACCACATATATATAGCACCTGAGTGTATAGAGTTATCTACTGCTATTGGTGAACAAAAAGATAGCTTGATAGTGTTGCTTCACGGTATGTGGAAGGAGGGGGCAAATGTGTTAGGAATTTACTCAAGTTTTGCACAAGACTTATCTATGCAAACAGACAAAACAGTTGTAGCGGTAGCACAGCCTGGATACAGTGGTTCAACGACCAACAAATTTAAAGCTATCATATCAGACAAAAAACAAACAAAAAACAAAGATTATTTAGAGTTTATATCAAATATATTAAAAAATCTCAAACAAAAACACAAAGCCAAAACTCTTGTCGTAGTCGCTCATAGTGCAGGGGCATCTATGATAGCTACTATTATGACTAAAGAGAAGCAACTCATCCAAGTAGCAGTCTTGGCAGGTGGAAAATATGATAAAATAGATACAAAAAAACTTGACAAAAAAGCAAAATATATCGTAGTGTATGGTGAAAAAGATAAAATATCGCCACCAAAAAGAAGTATAAACTTTCACAAAAATTTACAAAAACAAAAATTGAATACTACGATACTGCCTATAAAAGATGTAGGTCATAGTTTTCTCGATACAGATGATAAGGTAGTAGATGTCGTGATAGCTTTGCCATAAAATAGTCAAAAAATCAAACTTATCATAAAATTTTCATATTTGAGCTTGATTTTATAATCCCACCTTTTAAAACTTTTGCAAATATACCTCTATCGTGTTTGAGTAGTTTTGGCACGCTTTTGTCTATACAAGATAAGTGCTCGCATATGGTGCAGTTTTGAGTGATTTGTAGTTCCACTTCGTCTATAGTTAATATATCTTTTTCTTTTAGGTTGTTTGTATCAAAGTCTATCAAGATATTTTCACCCAAAGAACCAAAAGATGCTACGATACCATTTTGTTTCATAATATCATATGCTTTTGTTGAGGTTATGAGCACTGCTCTATTTGTAGTTTTATCATAAAATTTATCGCCTTCTATGCCAAGCATATCGATAGTTATGTTATCTTTTTTTATACTACCATTTTGTGTTGATATATGAAGTGAGATTATGTTTATGTGTGTTGTTTTCATATATTCCTAAAGATTTAGGCCACCTCTAAAAACCTACCCTAAAGCTATGAGCATAGAGGTTTTTAGAAGTGACTTTAAATATATACATTGTAGCAAAAAAATATAAAATACCAAAACGATAAATAAAAGTTATACATAGTTTAATCACAACATATACAACAAGCAAAAAGATAATATTTTTGCTTGTTGTTATGTTTTTAAGGTATAATGGCACATATCGTAAAGGTATAATTTCAAAAAGGAGAAAGAATGACAAATACAAACTTGCATGATACTTCAAGGTTAAATACACAAAAACTACCAGCTGCTCAAAAAAGCAGAAGGGAGTTTTTCAAAAAGTCAGCAGCTATATCGGTAAGTGCTGTGGCAGCTTTGAGCGTGCTTGACCCTGTCAAGGTTTTAGCCGATGACAAAGCTATCACACACCATGCCCCGTGGGGACAACATTGGGGCGATCCTATCACGAAAAATCTATACGGAGTGCCATCGTTATACGAGCACAATGTTACAAGACGATATACCAAACTTTTAGCTTCAGGCAACTATAGAGCGGCCATAGCGGTGTCGCCTATACAAGACATAGAGGGTATTATCACACCAAATGGATTGTTTTTTAGTAGAAGTCATGGTGGCACTGCTCATATAGATCCAAATAAGTTTAGGTTGATGATACACGGACTTGTCAAAAAACCAATAGTTTTGACTTTAAAACAACTCAAACGATATCCAAGTGTCACAAGGACACACTTTTTGGAGTGTCCTGCAAATGGCGGTCAGGAGTGGAGAGCTACTCAATACAATTCATTGCAGTTTGCAAAAGGGTTTATGAGCTGTGCTCAATGGACTGGCGTATATATCAAAACTATACTCAAAGATTTGGGACTTAAACCACAAGCGAAGTGGATGTTAAGTGAAGGAAGTGACAACTCAGAGATGGGGCGAACAGTTCCTATAGACAAAGTGCTTGATGATGCTATGATAGTATGGGGTCAAAATGGTGAAGCACTGCGACCAGAGCAGGGTTATCCTGTGAGATTATTGTTACCTGGTTGGGAAGGAAACTTGTGTGTCAAGTGGCTAAAACGACTTGAGTTTGCAAGTGAACCTTGGTATGCTAAAGAGGAGACGAGTAAATATACAGCACTCAAACCAACTGGCAAAGCAGTGCAACATTTCTATGCAAATGAAGTAAACTCAACAGTCACAAGTCCAAGCCCAGAGATACCATGGACAGATCTAAAAGATGGTGACCTAATAGAGATAGAGGGTTTAGCATGGTCTGGTATGGGGACTATCACAGCAGTTGATTTATCATTTGATGGTGGCAAAAATTTCAAAAAAGCCAAACTCAAAGGCTTGGTGCTTCCAAAATGTTGGACTAGGTGGAGTTATATGCATAAATACAAAAAAGGCAAAACACTGCTACTTACATCGAGAGCTATGGACGATGCTGGTTATATTCAGCCTACTATAGACCAAGAGACAAGTGTCATGGGAGTTGAGAGTGTGTATCATAGAAATGCTATTGAAACTTGGGAAGTTGCAAAAACAGGGGAGGTCAATCATGTTCAAATACGATCGTAAAATTATTTTTTGTAGCATAGTTTTTCTTATATCAAGTGCCGTATTGTTTGCTAAAAAAGGTGAATACATACCAAGTGCGGTGGGAACTATTGATAGCCATCCTACTATCGATGGTGGAGTGTATCATCCAGTTAAAGACAGCAAAACAGGACCATATAGAATAAATGAAAAAACTTTAAAAGGTGGCTATAAGTTTGGTAGAAAACCAACTAAAAATGAGTTAAAAGCATGGGATACTGATATCATGGCCGATGGCACTGGTTTGCCAGATGGTAGTGGCACAGTAGAAGATGGTGAAGAACTTTATGAAGCACAATGTGTCAGCTGTCATGGAGACTTTGGTAGTGGCGGTGGAGGTTATCCTGCTTTGTCAAAAGGCAATGCCTACACACAACAAAAAAGCTTAAAAAACCAAAGAAATAAACCAGATGCCGATGGACCAGTAAGAGTGTTTGGTTCGTATTGGCCACAAGCTAGCACTTTGTGGTGGTATATAAGAGACGGTATGCCACACACAAGAAGCAAAACTCTAAAAGATGACGAAGTATATGCACTTGTAGCATATATATTAAATATCAATGAGATAAAAATAGATGGTAAATTGGTTGATGATGAATATGAACTAACCAAAGATAAATTTCTAAAAATCAAGATGCCAAACGCAGATGGGTTTGAACCTAAAATAGAAGGCAAAGGCTCGTTAGAAAGAGTGCGAAAATACTACAAAAATCCAAAAAATTTTGGAGCTATCAAAGTAGCATATGCCAAACGATGTATGAAAAATTGTCAAAAAAAGTCTGCAAAAATAGTAGGAGTAAGAAACGGTGGCATAAGTGATTTTCACCCACCTTTATCAAACAAAAAAGACAAGCTATCAGTAAAAAGTTCTAAACTTGATGTGAAAAAAATATATAAAGACAGCTGTGCTATGTGCCATACAGACGATAGTATGGGCGCTCCAGTAGCTGGCAAAAAAGCTGACTGGGAAGCAAAAAAGAAAAACGGTGGTATAAAAGGGATTTATAAAAGAGGTATAAAAGGATTAAATGTCATGCCACCAAAAGGTGGAGCTGGCATAAGTGATGACGAGTTTAAAAAGGTGGTTGATTATATGATCAACTTAAAATAAAAAGGAGAAAATATGAAAAGAAGAAATTTTTTGAGTTTAGGTGCTATTGCGCTTGCAACAGCGGTATCGCCAACAATTATGATGGCAAAGGATTATAGAAAATCCAACTTATCTGCGTGGGAGGGTGACAAAAGCCACAAAGTAGCAGATGCTATCAAGGAGCTTTATGGCACAGCTGATACAATCAAAGAGGGTGTTACTTTAAATATACCAAAAGTAGCAGCAAATGGAGCTGCGATACCTGTGAAGTTTTCATCCTCTATCAAGGCCAAATCAGTAGCAGTGTTGCAAAACAAAAATCCTGAGAGCTTGGTCGCTGTATTTACAGTGTTTGATGGCACTATTATTGACAATAGTTTAAAGATGAAGATGCAAGAATCAGGCACGATTACCGTGATAGTAGAAGGAACCGATGGCAAACTATACGAAGATAGTAAATCACTCGAAGTCGCTCTTGGCGGATGTGAAGGATAAGGAGAAAATATGAAAATAAAAGCGAAAATAAAAGGCGACATCATCAAAGTCAAAGCTATGGCAAAGCATATTATGCTACCATACAAAGCAGCAAAAGCTAAGGGAGTTGAAGCAAACTTCATAACAAACTGGAAAGCAACTATAGCAAATAAGCCAGTATTTGAAGTATCTTCAAGTCAATTTTTATCAAAAAACCCTATATTGAAATACAAACTTGATAATAAAATTGTAGGTGCTAAAGCAGGCGATGATATCACTATGGTATGGGTAGATAAACTAGGCAAAACCAAGACAGAGACCAAGAAAATCAAATAAATTTTGATAAATTTTATGAAAATCTATAAATTTTGAAAATTTTATGATATAATAGTTCAGTCGCAAAAGCAGTGAGGTGTATTTTTGTAGTTTATACCTATAAAAATTTAGATAATATGCCAATAATTTGGCAAAAAAAGGAAAAATATGAAAAAAATTATGTTGTTGTTGTTGATTGGGACATCGTTTGTCATAGCAAAAGGTAAGTTAAATATCATAGATATCAATAAAGCAGAAGAGTTATACAAAGGTAAAAAAACTCTTTTTATAGATGCAAGGCCATATAAAAAGTATCAAATAGGCACTATCATGGGTTCTGTCAATATCACACCAAAGTTATATGAAGAGCAAAAAAGATTTTTGCCTATCAATAGAATAGCGAATATTGTGACATATTGTGGGGGCTATGCTTGTAAATTATCTGATAAGATAGCGGCCAAACTTCAAAAAGCAGGATACAAAAATGTATTTGTATATAAAGGCGGATACCCAGAATGGAAAGCAAAAGGCAAGCCAACTATGGGTTTAGTGCGAAAATCAAAAGCACAAACAGGACCATACAAACCGACACTTGATCCTATCACTGTAAATGGTGTCCAGCTCTATTTGTTACCAGAAGATGGTGAAGCAAATGAAGATGGTCTTGTAGATCAGTTTTGGTTATATGGCCAGATGAAAGATGGTAAAAATCCACCAAAAGGTGTCCATATAGTAGATACTAGAAAAGCCAAACAGTATAATGCAGAACATATAAAAGGAGCTACAAACGCACCATTTGACACAAAAAAAGAGACCATGGATACAAGTAAATTTCCAAAAGATGGTATAATTGTGTTGCATTGTAACTCTGGTGTGGTCTCAGTAGATGCAAGACGATCAATAAAAGATGAAGAGCTTAAAAAAAGAGTATTTATATATGACATATCTTATGTATGCGACAAAAAAAATAAAAACTGTAAATTAACTCCAAACGAAGCTTTGTAGTTTTAAGTCTTTTTAAAACCACCGATGTTATAAATCTTGGTGGTTTTGTCATCTTGTATATTTTTTACAAGTTTCTTTAAGGTATTTTAGATATTATACTAAAAATTTTAAAGGTATAAGATGACATCTACTTTATTTATAACACAGTTTGTTTTGACGATTGTGTTAACTATCACTGTGCTACTTCAAAAAAGTTCAAGCATAGGTCTGGGAGCTTATAGCGGAAGCAATGACTCTGTATTTGGAGCAAAAGGACCTGGCAATTTTCTGACCAAATTTACTTTTATTGTAGGTTTTCTTTTTGTAGTTAATACTATAACATTGGGTTATTTATACAATCAAGAGCGGCTACAAAGTGCTGTCGATGTGGTAGATACAGATAGCTTGATACCAGCTAAAACTAAAACCCAAGAACCAACTCAAACAGCACCGCAAGCACCACTATCGCTTGACAAAAAAGACGATACGTCAGTTCCTATAGCTACACCAAAATCACCCGATATCAATACTACAAAGAAATAATATGATAACGACTTTAAATCAAGACACAATCACAACTATGCAAGCAGGCATAGAAGCTTTAAAAAGGGACTATAAAACCTTAAGAACTGGCAAAGTAAATCCTGCTATATTGGACAACATAACTGTAGATTATTATGGAACTGATACAGAGCTTTCTAAAGTAGCTACTATTATAGCAAATGATGCTACAACTATAACAATATCACCATGGGAGAAAAATTTGCTTAAAGATATAGAACAAGCGATATCAACAGCAAACATAGGTGTAAATCCAAACAACAATGGAGAGTCTGTAGTGCTATATTTTCCACCTATGACAGTAGAACAAAGACATTTGTCGGCCAAGAGTGCTAAAGCTATGACTGACCATGCAAAAGTGTCAATACGAAACAATAGAAAACATGCAAATGATATCATAAAACAAGCTCTAAAAGACAAAAATATCACAGAAGATGATAGCAAACAAAAACAAGAAGATATACAAAAACTTACTGATAAATTTAATACAAAAGCAGACGAGATATTTAATACAAAAGAAGCAGAGATACTCAAAGTTTGATATATGGATATAGAAGCTATATATAAAAGCCACGAGGCATTGCTTGAGGGGCATTTTCTTTTGAGTAGCGGCTATCATTCATCGCGATACCTACAAAGTGCAAAACTACTTGAAAATCCACAAATAGCAAAAAACTTGACAGATGAACTAACCAAACAAATCAACCAAACCGATATACATATAGATACTATTTGTTCGCCAGCAATTGGTGGGCTTATAGCTGGGTTTAGTTTGGCTACATCTATGAACAAACGATATATTTTCACAGAAAGAGTATCGGGTGATATGGCACTTCGGCGAGGGTTTGATATAAAACAGGGCGAAAATATACTTATATGTGAAGATATCATAACTACAGGAAAATCCGCTATGGAGTGTGCGAAAGTATTGGAGAGTTTGGGAGCAAATATAGTAGGCTTTGCTTGTCTGGCAAATAGGGGCTTTTGTAAAACTACACAAGATAAAACACCTGCAAAATCAAACTGTTTTTTGTATTGTAATATACCACTTTTTGCACTTGGCAACATACATATAGATATGTTTGAGTCAAGCGATTGTCCTATATGTAAAAGTGGCGATACCAAAGTCGTCAAGCCAGGTAGTAGGGCAAAATAATTGGTAGCATTGTCGTATAGGTTCAAAGCATTTGTGGTAGATATGTTTATGATTATGATGCCTATCATGTATATCACTACTTATATAGTATTTGATACCAAAGAGCAGATGCAAAGTAGTGACATAGCTCGCTGGGCTACAGCAGGCATATATGGCGCTGTTGTCATAATATTTTGGTGTCTCAAAGGACAAACTCCGGGTATGAAGGCCTACGACATAAAAGTAGTAGATAAAAAAACAGTGCAAAACATAAGTATAGTTCAAGCCGTGAACCGATACTTGATATTTATGTTTAGTGCCATAACTATTGTGCTACTATTTGTGCCTTTTTTCAAAAAAGAGAAACATATGATACACGACATACTGACCAACACCATAGTAATCAAAGCTTGAAAACTCTCACTTTTGTTTTAGTTTTTTATAAACTATAAGAGTTCTTATAAATACTTACTATCGATAGTTTTGTTGAATTATCAATCAAAAATTGTTATTGGTTTTTATAAAACAATATATTTGTGCTATCGTAGTATCGTGAAGTTGTATTCTAAAATTTTATACATAAAATTACACCTCACAAAATTTTGGGTATTTACTTTTAGTTTTATTGCTGATACCTTGTGGATATTTTGGGTTATTATAATATTTGTTTTATATTATCTATAAATTTTTATAATTTTTATACAAAATAACTATATAACAAACTTGAGGCTGCTTTGTTGTAAGTTTAATATCTTTTTTGTATCAAGGCTTTAGCCTTGATACAAAACATATTAGATATTTGTTTGATATCTCATTTTTCAAATATATCTAATGAATATCTCTCCATATCTTAAATTTCCAAATCCAAGCAAATATAGCAAGGACAAGCAAGTAGCCTAAAAATGGCCAAGCTAGGCTTTCTCGTTCTTGTTTTTTGCTATCGCCTACATTTTCCATATAAGTTACTACTTGTTCTTCTGCTTTTTTGGTCAAACCAACTCGTGGCATAGCAGTAGCCTCTATATGTTTTTGAGGGTTATTGATAAATTCATGCAAGTAGGTTTTGCTTCTACTTCGTATGTATTGCGACAAATCAGGAGCTTCTTTGCCCATATATTTTGACACATCGCTCTGGGCTGTCATACTTCCGCCATAGAAGTCACCGTATTTGATACTATGGCATCTCTGACATGCATCGGCAAATACTTGTTTGTTTGATAACTCTTTTGGTGCTATACTTTGTAAGTATGCTACCATATCTGCTATATCTTGTGGTGGCATCCAGTTGTATGCTGGCATCGGGTGAGCTACACCATCTACAAACTTGTGTTTCGTATTTGTGGCAGTAGCTGGGTCGTTTATAAATGCAGATAAATAGTTAGCATCGTATATCAAGCCAGACGAACCCAAATCAGGTGGCACTACACCATATGAAGCGGCACTTGTAGCATCGTCCATAAGTGGTGGAAAAGAGGCACTTTTTATACTATGACAAGCTATACAATTAGCTTGAACCAAAGTAGCACCATTTGTGGCGTCGCCTTTTAGCTCACCTGTTCCTTTTAAATCTTTAAACTCATAATCTGGTTTATCTACGTGAGCATGCATTTGACTATGAGCAAATGGTTCAACACCCCAATACAAAATACCAGTAAACACAACCAATATGGCTAATATCTTAAACTCTCTCATGATTATACTCCTCTTTTTTTAGCATCACTTTTTGTGATAAATGGCAAAGATATAAACAAAGATAAAAATGTCAGCGTAGCACCAAATCCTACCCAAGCATTTGCTCCTGTTGGTGGTAGCTTACCGTATATAGTTAAAACCATCATATCAACTACCATGATCCAAAACCATATTTGAAACTTTTTTCGCTTATGAGCTGGCAATATATCAGGGTCTTTGTCCAAAAACGGCACTATCAAAAATGCAACTTGAGCAAAACCAAATATAATAAGCCCTATATCCATAGCTTTCATACCCAGCACATCGAAAAATGGACCTCTTAAAGTCTCATATGACCACAAAAAATACCACTCAGGGTAGATATGAGCTGGTGTAACCATAGAGTTTGCTGGGTCAAAGTTCACAGGGTCCATAGCGAAGTTGTAGTTGAAAAACACCAAATAAAAATAAAATATCAAAAACACCGCAAGAACTGCAAAATCTTTGCTCAAAAATACAGGCCAAAATGGTATCACTTTTGATTCTTTTTTGTTTCCATCGAGATATTTTTGTGCTTCTACGTCATAGTCTATCTCTTCGCTATTTTGGTTGTTTACATGCGGAATTCTAAGTGCATAAAAGTGCAATACTATTATAGCCAATATACTAATAGGCAACAAAAATACATGAAGCATATAAAATCTAGTAAGCGTGGCATCATTGACAGCAAATCCGCCCCGTATCCACTCTACAAGCCCCCATGCTTCAAGTGAACCACCAGCAAACAAGTTTGTGATAACAGCAGCAGCCCAATACGACATCTGTCCCCAAGGAAGCATATATCCAGAGAAGCCAGCAGCACTAAATGTCATAAACAGTAGCATACCAGATATCCATATCATCTCTCTGCCTTTTTTATAACTACCATAATAGATACCAGTAAACATATGTATATATATCACTAAAAATATCACAGACGCTGCAACTCCATGCATATGTCGAAACAGCCAACCATAACCAACCTCTTGCATGATAGTATAGTTCACACTATCAAATGCTAAATTTACATCGGGTTTATAATACATCATGAGAAATATACCACTAATTATAAGGATTTTAAATGTGACAGCCAGCACCACACCCATAGCCCACAAGAAGTTTATATCTTTTGGTATCCAGTATTCTGTCATCATCACTTTCCAAAACTTTTTTATAGCAAGTCTTTTGTCCAAGCCCTCTACACTAAATAAAGATTCATTTACTTTTGCCATATATACTCCTTATGCTCTTGCTTTTTGCATAGCATTTGATTGTTCGCTTGCCTCGCCAAGAGTAAGCACAGAACCTTCTACACTAAATGGAGGCACAACCAATGGTTTTGGTGGTGGTCCAAATGTTTCTTCGCCATTTGCATTGAACTCGCCACCATGACAAGCACACTTCCATATATCTTTTTTCCATGCAGGTATGCAACCTAAGTGAGTACAAAGCCCTTCAACTATCGTATATCGCTTGTCACCCAGCACCAAATCACCATCAAAATCTTTCATATCTGCTGTTTTGAGTAATACAAATATAGGCTTGCCTCGCCATTTGTATGTTTGAGGTTTGCCTGGCTCTAAACCAATACCTGCTAAATCAATCTTGATAAATCCAGCGGCCAACACCGATGGTAGCGGGTCCCAAGCCTTTTTCATACCTACAAGTGATACAGCACCACCCACAGCTGCTACCGCACCAAAAGACATACCTATAAAGTCTCTTCTTTTTGTCTCATTTGACATATGTTTCCTTTTTTAAAAAATTACACAATTTTATCATAAATAACTTAAAATTAAATTTTATATAAAAATTTTGCTATCTTTCATATTGTTTTGATAAAATAGCACAATTTTTTAAAAGGATTTTTGATGTTTTCACGATTTGGTTTAAGTAGTCACGGCACTACAGTTAAACAAGAGTTTTTCGCAGGTTTTACTACATTTTTGACTATGATGTATATAGTTCCAGTAAATGGATTTATATTAGCAGATGCTGGGCTTCCTATGGGAGCTGTGGTCACGGCTACAGCACTCATCACTATACTATCAACTATATTTAGCGGCTACTGGTCAAATACACCTATAGCCATGAGTGTAGGTATGGGGCTAAATGCTTATTTTGCATATGGTTTGGTGCTAGGTATGGGTATCGCTTGGCAGACTGCTTTGGGTATAGTATTTTTAAGTGGTGTTATATTTGTAGTGTTGTCATTTACAAAGTTTAGAGTGTGGCTCATGACTAGCATACCTGTGGATCTTCGCCGTGCTATCAGTGCTGGTATTGGTGCATTTATAGCATTTATCGGTCTCAAGCAGATGGGTATCATCACAGCAAATAAAGCTACACTTGTATCGTTAGGTGAGATAGGTTCTCCTGCTGTCATATTGGGTATCGTAGGGCTGTTTATCACTCTTGGGTTTTATACCTACAAAGTCAAAGGTGCTTTTATATTGGGTATCGCTATCACATCTATCATCGGTTGGGTTATGGGAGTAGGACAACTGCCAGAAGCTATAGTTGGTATGCCGGCATCTATATCGCCTATACTGTTTGAGCTTGATATCATGAGTGCCTTGTCGCTTAGTTTGCTACCTGTTGTTATCACATTTTTGGTCACAGATATGTTTGATACTTTGGGCACATTAACTGGAGTTGGCACGAGAGCAAACTTGTTTCAAACTGGTGACGAAAATGACAAAGCTTTGGAGAAAACTCTTGAAGCAGATGCTATAGCCACTGTGGGCGGTAGTTTGCTAGGGGTTTCTACTACAACTGCATTTATAGAAAGTGCCAGTGGAGTAGAGGAGGGCGGACGAACTGGCTTGACTGCTGTATTTACTGGACTCTTGTTTGTCTTGACTTTGTTTATGCTACCACTTTTCAAATCAATTCCACCAAATGCCATATATCCAGTGCTAGTTGTAGTGGGGATATTGATGTTCACTGAACTTGGCAACATAAACTTCAAAAACAACGACACAGCAGTGACCAGTGCTGCATTTTTGATAGTGGTGCTTATGCCTTTGACATTTTCTATCACAAACGGCTTCGCTGCTGGTTTTGTGGTATATACTGCTTTAAAACTTCTCAAACGAGAGTTTGAAGATATAAACTTAGGGCTTTTGGTCATCACGGCTATATCACTTTTAGTGTTTATAGTTTGAAAAAAATATATTATGGCTACGATGAATTTCTAGCAGATAGCAAAGTTTTACTGGGCCAAGTTGTAGAGTATAAACCCGATGCCCTCGTAGCAGTAGCCCGTGGTGGTATGGCTTTAGCTCAACTACTTGGCGAAGCTATGGACACACGAGAGGTGTATAGTGTGAACTCTATCATGTATGATGGTCAAAAAAAGTTAGACCACTGTAAGGTGTTCAATATACCAAATCTTGAAAACAGAAAAAAGGTGGTGCTTGTCGATGATATAGTTGATAGTGGCGAGAGTATGAAATACATCATCGCTAAACTTCGTGGAGTGTATCCTCACTGTGAGTTCAAGATAGCTACGATATTTTACAAACCTACAGCTATGCTGCAACCTGATTTCACAGTCAAGGAAGCATATGAATGGATAGACTTTTTTTGGGAAGTTGATCTTAGGGTTTAGTTTGATGGTAAGACTATATAGTGAGGCAACTATTAAAAAATCTTAATATCATTTGTTTTTATATATTTAGAAGTATTTTTAAGCTTTGAGCGATAGAAAATAATAAGTTAAAAAAGTTATTTTCCTCAATCTCACTATAATTTGCTATCTATATCAAAATATGATGAATCTCAGATGCGGATTGTAAGGGCTGTGTGTGGTTACTTAAATTCATGGGAATATTGTATCAAAATATACTTCTGACTTATGATAGTGGAGTTGACATTTTAGAGACTTTGAGTTTTGTATTTGTGTTATATTACATCTTGAACAAGAGAAAAGATGCCTTTTTTATGATTAAATAAGATAAACATGATATAATGCTTACAAATGATTATTAGGGAGTACTTTAAATGTCAATAGAAAGAATAGGTTCATATGTCTCTATTATAACTGCGATGATACTTTTTATAAAATATATTATTTTTGTTGCCAATAATATAAAACTCAAAAAAGAACAGCATGAAAATGATTTATATTGTATTAAAGCCGAAATAAAAAAACTATTATATTCAGCTACTACAACAATCAAAAGAAACAATATATCAATATACATACAGTCAAACTTAGTTCATATAGGCATTCTATAATAAAACTAAAAATGGATAGTAATTTATTGATAATCATAATAATAATAGCAATATTAGTCACTGTGTGCTTCATAAAAGAATTTGGATTTGATAGCTATATTTCATGGTTTTTAATAATATCTAATATATTTAGTATTTATTTAATGTTTAAAGCTATTGTAGAATTAAAAAAAATTGAAAAACTTACAGATGCTATGTCTGAAGAATTTATTATTTCTTTTGAGCAATATTTCAATCAAAATAAACAATGAAAGATTTGGTATATGGTGAAAAAAGAAAACAATACGGAATGTATAGATTAATACTTAATAGATTTTAATAATAAAAAAAATTTGACTCATTTTAATCTTTTAACTACTTTCTATTATAATAAATACAGGAAAGGACTTGGTAATGAACTATAAAGAATTATTAGTATTAACACATCATGAAACAATAAAAAATAAAGAAAATTGGCTTGAAATTAAAGATTTAATTATTGATAGATTAGAGATTTATTTATATGATTATTTTGTAAGAGATAAACTTTATGAATAAATTAACAATAAAAGATGAATTAACAGACTTTTTACTATATACTACACCAAATAGTGATATAAGAGTAGAAACATATTTACACAATGAAACTTTATGGCTACCTCAAAAAGCAATTGCAGAACTTTTTGGAGTACAAAGACCAGCTATAACTAAACACTTAAAGAATATATTTGATAGTGGAGAACTTGAAGAAAATTCAGTTAGTTCCATTTTGGAACATACTGCCGAAGATGGGAAAAACTATCAAACTAAATATTATAATCTTGATGCTATTTTATCAATTGGTTATCGTGTAAACTCTTCAAAAGCTACACAATTTAGAATATGGGCAACTAAAATATTAAGAGAGTATATCATCAAAGGTTTTGCCATAGATGATGATAGAATGAAAAATGGCAAATATTTTGGTAAAGATTATTTCAAAGAACTTCTTGAGAGAGTTCGTTCAATCCGAACAAGTGAAAGAAGAATATATCAACAAATCACAGATATATTTGCAGAGTGTAGTATAGATTATGACAAAAATTCTCAAACAACAAAAAACTTTTTTGCAACAGTACAAAATAAATTTCACTTTGCAATAAGTGGGCAAACATCAGCAGAAATAATCAAAAACTACGCAGACCAAACAAAACCATTTATGGGACTACAAACTTGGAAAAACTCACCAGATGGAAGAGTTTTAAAATCAGATACAGTAATAGCAAAGAATTATTTGAGTGAAAAAGATATAAAAGATTTAGAAAATACAATAAGTGGATATTTTGATTATATTGAAAGAATCATAAAAAATCACACAACTTTCACTATGGATAGTTTATCAAGTTCAGTAAATAAATTTCTTGAATTTAATGAGTATAAAATACTTGAAAACAATGGAACTATATCAAGAAGTCAAGCAGAGAAAAAAGCATTTAGCGAATATGATGAATTTAATAAAATACAAAAAATAGAATCTGATTTTGATAAAAAGATTAAAAAGATTTTAAAACATAAGAAATAATATTCAACTTATTTTTGCAGACCCACTATATAATTGAACCCTCTGATTAAATACCGGGCTCATAGAAAGAGTAGTTTTTGTTAATTCTAAAGGGAGTTTATCGTGCTAACTCTTGCTCTCTTTTGATAAGCGCCACCACACCATCGTGCATATCTTGCACACACTGAACTTCTGTGATACCTAGTCGTCTTTTGTTGGATATATCATATACCCCGTCCTCACTGCTACTATGCTCTCCGTGGATACCTCGTATTTGTAGGTGATATATCTTTGCTATGGCTTCAAGCTCTTGTGTATTGTCGCTCAAGTTTGGTAGTCGTATATGCACACTTGCCCTCATAGCTGTGCCTAAGTTTGTAGGACAAGATGTGATATAGCCCAAGTGGTCGCTGTAGGCAAACTTGACTTGAGACGACAACATATCTATAGCACTGGCAAGTCGTGTAAATACCTCTTGTATATCACCGCCATTTTGCATAGATATGATACGAAGCTGGTCCTCTTCGTTTATCCATACCAAAAAAGTTTTGTCTGTATTGTGAAATATACCTCTACCGCTTGGCCAGTCTTGGTTTAGTCCAGCAGCTTGAAGAAATCTATCTCCTGCTTTAAACAAAAAGTGGTCAGTTATTAGTGATAGCCTATCTGCTTCGCTCATATTTGATAGGCTATAATATGTGCCAGCAAGTTCACCACGAGACCGGCACAATATATTTGATATATCTTGTTCTATATTCTCTCTTTTTGCTTTGTCTATAGCTGGTCCTAAAGGTAGGCCTTGTATGTTTCTTGCCACTCTTATCCTTGTGGACAATATATATTTGCCCTCTTTGTCTGGGTTTGGAGCTTTTAAGTTAGCTGGGTTTAGGTCGCTTTGGTGTTTGTCCTCTTTGCTGTGTCCGTGATACTCATAGATGATAGGGTCAAAAAGTGGTGCAAACATCTCATAAGACTGCTCATCTCCTGCATATACTCCGGTACCACTATCAGGGTTTTGAACCCCTGAGTTGATAGCTTGAGCCAGTGTATAATCATTTACCGTTCTTTTGTCTCTCAACTTTTCAAAAATCTCTTTGGTGAGGTGTTTTGCCAGTAGTGAGCTTGAATCTTCTATTGACATTGGATACTCTTGTGTTTTTGCCATCTTTTTCCTTTGTTTATAATTTAAGGGCTCATCTAAAACCACTTTACTTGATATTTTTTGCCAATTTTTTTAGCTCGTATTGCTCCATATTTAGTATCAAACTCTCTTGGATTATATCTTTGATGTAGTTTATATCAATATCGTCTATTGACTTAAAATTTATATGCCTTGTGATTTTTCCACAGCCTTGTAAGTTTGGAAATTTGTCCATAAGTTTGTGTCCTTTTGCAAGTGACATACAATATGTTTGATTTGTAGTTTTATTTGGACGAATAAAACAAACTGCACCATACTTGTCGTAGTAGGCAGTTTGTTTAGGATTTTTTTTCTCTGTTATGTTGTCAAACGACAAAACAATTTGGCGAAGTTTGAAAAATATATCTAAATATTCACCTGTTTTGTCTTTGTAAAACTGCACGCCTTGGGCTATTTTAGTGTCTTGATGTGCTTTGCGAGTGCTTGCATTTCTGCTGTGTTTAGTTTTTTGACTTGTCCTGCCATGACACCTTTCATGGCACCACCATATGAACCGTCTTTATATCCTATCATAGCTTTGACAATATCTGCTTCGCTCATATCTTTTATGATTTTGCTTTTGCCCAAAGCTACTTTCTCACCTTTGGCACCGTGGCAACCCATACAAGGACCATACAAGGCTATCACATTTATGTCACCTGATGCTTTTTCGGTTGCTTCTTTTGCTACTTCTTTAGCAGGTGCTACTTCTTTTGCTACTTCTTTAGCAGGTGCTACTTCTTTTGCTACTTCTTTAGCAGGTGCTACTTCTTTTGCTGCTTCTTTTGCTGCTTCTTTAGCAGGTGCTACTTCTTTTGCTGCTTCTTTTGCTGCTTCTTTTGCAGGTGCAACTTCTTTAGCTGGCTCTTCAGTTTTTGGCAAGTTTTCTTGTGAAACATCATCGGTTTGCATACCACTTACTGCTTCAACATTTTCTTTACCATCTTTTGAATCAACAGTAGAAGTATCAACTTTCTCTTCTTTTGGTGCTTCTCCTTGTTTCTCATCTTTTGAGCCACAACCGCTTAACAATATCGCCAGTGCGACAACTATATAATATTTTTTCATATTTTCTCCTTTTTAAAATAGCATTATAACTAACAAAACTTAAATTAACTTAAAAGAGTTGTTGAAGCACTTGCCTATTTGCTCAAAATTCAACTCTTTGTTTTTTGATTTTAGGTGAGTAGTTGGCTCGTGGAGTAGCTTTGCTATGATTGTTTGACACAATTTTTTGGTGTTTTGTTTATTTGAGATATCTATAAATTTTTTGTTTATTGCTTTGTCTAATTTTTCATCGATAATAGCTTGCGCTTTAAGATGCAAATGCTTGATGATAGGTTGAAGCTTGACCTGTTCCAAATGCTCAAAAAACTCTTTTTGTATATTTTTTACTATCTTGTAACCCTCTTTAGCTTCTGCTTGTCTTAGTTTTATATTTTTATCAATCAAAAGTTTCAGATCATCCACAGCATATAATGACAAGTTTGTTTGTTCTATATGGTCTATATCGCGAGGCACCGCCATATCAAACCAATGCCTATGTATGGTTGATGGCTTTATGTTTTGTTGTTTGATTATGGTGTTTTGTGAAGATGTTGCTGTGAAAAGCAACTGTGTATCAAGCAAAATATCGTTTAAATTTTCAAATCTTTTTATAGTTATGTTGTTTTTATATTGTGGTTTTTCGTTTAATATTATTTTTTTTAGTTTTGTTGCATTTTCATAACTTCTGTTTAGTATTGTTGTATCAAAACCATTTTTAAGCAAGTGCCTCATGGCTATTTGGCACATAGCTCCTACTCCTACAACTACTGCTTGTGGTTTAGAGTCTTTGAAAATATCTTTTGCTATAGCAACCGCTGTGGAAGCTACCGATACTTGACCTTCACCCAACGATGTAGCATTTCGCACCGATGTAGCACATTTGAGTGCATAGTTTATGGCAGATACTATATTTTTGTCACAGTATTTTTTTGACAAACTATACTTAAAGGCATCTTTTATTTGCCCTATAATTTGTGTCTCACCTACAACCAGACTATCTAAAGAAGATGCTACTAAAAACAGATGGTATATTGCATTTTGATTGTCATATATACTAGCTCTGTCAAACAACACTTCATACTCGATATTTGAGTGCACTTGAAGACAATCTATAGCAAAAGCAACAGCTTTTTTGATATCTTTGGCAAATAAAAAAAGTTCTACTCTATTGCAAGTAGATGTCAACATAACTTCACTTATATAATCTTGATTTAATAGTTTTTGCACGAAAATATCTTTTTCATTGTCGTCGCCAAATACCAATTTTTCTCTTGTGTCTATGTCTGTATTTTTATGAGTGTAACTTATGATAAGATATGACATATAAAACCTTTTTCGCACATGTTATCTAATTTAACTTTAATATGGTATAATAATCAAAAAAGGTATTTTTATGTTATATATATATGCTATATTTTTGTTTGCTCTTGTGTGGTTATCAAAGATAATCATAAGACGAACAATATTTGATTTTATCAGTAAGCTTGCAGGCAAAACTTCAAGTGATTTAGACGACAAGGTTTTAGAAGCTATCAAGCGACCTACGGAGTTCTTGATAGCAGTCACGGGTGCGTATTTTGCTGCTGATATCGTGTCGTTTGGCGATCCTGTTGGTTTTATATTGGACAACTCTATCATGAGTTTGTTTTATGTAGCAATATTTTGGATGATATACAATGCATTGGAGCCAATGACATATATAGTAGTTGGCTATACCAAAATGTTTGGCAAAGGTCTTAGCGATGATATAGCAAATTTTGTTTTAAATATCATAAAATTTTTGATATTTGCTATAGCGTTTATGACTATTTTGCAAGAGTGGGGCTACAATATAGGCGGGTTCTTGGCATCTCTTGGGCTTGTGGGTATGGCTTTGGCGTTTGCTGCGAGAGATACAGTATCAAATCTATTTGGTTCGGTTGTGATATTTAGCGACAAACCATTTGAGATAGGAGACTGGATAAAAACGACAGACGCAGAAGGCATAGTAGAAACAATAGGTATGCGAAGCACAAAAATTCGCACCTTTGCAAATGCTTTAGTCTCTGTACCAAATGGCTCATTGGCACATAGCTCTATATTAAACTGGACAAAAATGGGCAAAAGGAGAGTTAAATTTGACATTGGTTTGACATATGACACCGATGAAAAATCTATGAAAAATATCGTCAAGCAGATAAAAAGTATGCTAAACAAACACAAAGATATCCACAAAGATACTATACATATATATTTCAGTGCCTTTGGTGATAGTAGCTTGAATATATTTTGTTATTATTTTACTAAAAGCACTGCTTGGGATGAGTTTATGCGAGTTCGCGAAGATACCATGTTTAAAATTATGCAAATAGTCAAATCAAACAACTCGAATTTTGCATTTCCATCTTCGTCTATATATATCGAAAAAGGGCAAGTAGATTGAAAACCATAGCCTTGATAGGGCAACCAAATGTAGGAAAAAGTTCACTTTTTAATCTCATAGTAAAACAAAAAGTTGCGATAATTAGCGATATAAGTGGCACCACAAGAGATATAAGAAAAAAAGATATAAATATATTGGAAAAAAAAGCGACACTCATAGACACAGGAGGTATATCAACATCTAAAAAATCTAAGATGAGCGACAGTAGCAACTTTGAGATATTTTCGCAAGTTAGTCAAAAGTCTATAGATATGGCAATAAATTGCGATATCGTGCTGTTTATGGTAGATGGCAAAAAACAACTTGAAGAGAATGACAAAAAACTATTTTTCAAACTCCAAAAAACAAATCAAGATATTGTGCTGGTAGTCAATAAAATTGACAACGACAAAGAGCTTGAAAATGTATGGCAATTTTTTAAGTTTGGTATAGACGAGACAAATATATTTGCTATATCTGTAGCACACAACAGAGGAACTAAAAAACTTTTAAGCTGGCTTTATGATAGACTACCTTTGGTTATGGACGAAGAGTTTTTAAATTATGAAAATGACACATCGCTTGAACACAATACAGAAAATATCTCACAAAGCAAAACAAAAGAAAACCACCTTAAAGTCGCCATAATAGGCAAAGTAAATGTAGGCAAAAGCTCTATACTCAATGCCATAACTGGAGTTGATAGATCGGTTGTTAGTTCTATAGCTGGCACTACTATTGACCCAGTAGATGAAACCACAACATACAAAGACAAAAAGATTACATTTGTAGACACAGCAGGTTTGCGGCGGCGTGGCAAAATAGACGGCATAGAAAAGTTTGCTTTGTTTCGCACTAACGATATGTTGGCTCAAGCAAATCTATGCCTCATAATCATAGATGCAAGCACTGCAATAAGCGACCAAGATGAAAAGATAGCGGGGTTGGTTGATAAGTTTGCACTTGGAGTTATAATAGTCCTAAACAAATGGGATGAAAAACTAAAAAGTTATGAAAAACTTATAGATGAAGTAAGGTTGCGATTTAGATTTTTATACTATGCTCCTATAGTTGCAGTTTCTGCTAAAACAGGACGAAACATGGACAAGCTAAAAGGGACTTTGATAGAGATATACGATAACTTCTATAGACGATATGCTACATCTAAAATCAACGAAACCATAACAAAAGCCACAAGAAGACACTCGCTTCCAAGCCCTGCTGGCAATATGCTTAAAATCTATTTTTCAACCCAATACAAAATAGCACCACCAACTATAGCAGTAGTTATGAACAAACCAAATATGCTACACTTTAGCTACAAACGATATCTTATAAATTTTCTAAGGTATTCACTTGAATTTGATGGCTGCCCTATACATATAATAGCGAGAGGCAAAAAAGACAATATCACTACAGATGAAACATACAAGGCTATATATGAAACCATATAAAATATTGATAAATGGTATCGGTAGAATTGGCAAAGCTATTTTGCGAATATCACAAAATACCGATGATATAAATATAGTAGCGATAAACGACATAAATACAAATATACAAAATATAGCATATATCATAAACTATGATTCAACTTATGGAAATATAGACGACAAATATACAGCTGTAGGTAGTTTTATACAAAATCAAAAATCAAAAATAGAAGTTTTTAATAATAATAAACTACAAGATATAAATCTTAAAAATATAGACATAGTTATAGATTCAAGTGGAATGAAAATAGATAAAAAAGTTTTAAACAAACTTGATGTCAAACATATATTTTTAACACATCCAAATAGCATAGCAGATATAAATATAATTATAGGAATAAATGAAAATTCCATTAATACCAAAGAACACAAAATAGTATCTACAAGCTCGTGCAATGCCACAGCTATTTTGCCTATATTGAAGGCAATTGATGATAAGTTTGGTATAGTTTGTGGCGATGTTGTGACTATTCACCCACTGCTAAATCATCAAAAAACTCTCGATGCCAAGTGTATAAGTAGCAATGACAGAGATGTGAAGTGTAGCTTTGAGTTTGGTCGAGGAGCTATGCAAAATATCATACCAAGTGGCACAACTACTATCGATGCTTGTAGTTTAGTTTTGCCAAAAATAAGTAGTGATATGTTTTCATCAAACTCGTTTCGTGTGCCTACAGATGTAGTAGGTGCTATCAATATATCTATATATAGTAAAACCGCATGCAGTAAAAAACAGATAATAGAATTTTGCGAATTGATAGCAACAAAACAAAAATTTGATATATTTTTAAACAATTATGACCCGCTAGTATCTAAAGATTTTCAAAAACAAACATTTTCTACTATCATTGACCACAGATGGACAGATGTCAAAAATAGCCACTTGATTAAACTTGTGCTATGGTATGACAACGAGTGGGGATATGCTTCAAAGGTGTTGGATATAGTTAAACTATTTAGAGATAAAACAAAGGAGAGCTAAATGTTCAGAAAAGTCATAATAGTTGCTATGATGATCAGTTTATCTGTAGCAGGAAATGTAAAAATTGATTTTAATGTTAGACAAGATGAGACAAATTTTCACACTAAAGGGGCAATAAAGTTTGCTAAATTGGTGTATAAATACAGCAAAGGAACTATTAGTATCAAAGTGCACCCTGGCTCAAAACTTGTCAACGGCAGCCCGCTAAAAGCAGTCAAAGATGGCACAGTGGCAATGACTGATATGATTATGCAATTTACAGTGGATGGCGGAAAAGTATTTGGTATATCTGCTTTGCCGTTTGTTGCATCTGATTATGATGATGCCTTTAAATTATACTAACTTTCAAAAACAATATACGCAAAAACAGCCAAAAAATGGAATCAAAAGTTTTTATATATTACAACATGGCCAGCAACCGGGTTGTATTCAAGCAAAGCTATAAATTCAATAAATGATTTCAAAGGTCTAAACACAAGAGCTTACGATAAAAATTCAGAAAAGTTTATAAATAAAGGTCACCTCTAAAAACCTCTATAGCTCATAGAAGGAGCAGTTTTTCGCAGAAAGTTTTTGCAAAGCAAAATCGCCACGGCTACTTTTGAAGTACTAACTGGTTAATTCAAGAATTTTTATG
>Ga0164315_10000058_pt1 | contig 57585 bp, 82 predicted proteins | sample GuaBasSedimGuay6_FD_113737 | JGI IMG/M metagenome (GOLD analysis project Ga0164315, IMG submission 113737) | Subseafloor sediment microbial communities from Guaymas Basin, Gulf of California, Mexico - Guay6, Core 4569-2, 0-3 cm | ecosystem: Environmental > Aquatic > Marine > Hydrothermal vents... | reverse complement strand
GTACTCACCGTGAATATCTGCCCACTGTTGATCTCTCGCAGCTACTGTGTTCCCAAGGTCTCTCCGGGCTGTATCAACTTGGCCACCATATAGTTCAACATCCGTTCTAGCTGCTTGTAACTTAGAGGATGCATCACCTAAGGAAGACAGACCAATACCTAATTGCTTAGCTATTGCTGGTCCAGCCTGAGACATATACTGAGTTCTATACTCTAGTGCTCCAGTATCCAAGCTAGTCATCAAGGCCTCATAGGCCTCTCCTCCCTTTGTCCCTACATAAAAGGTGCCATCTACCTTATTACCCCAGACCCCGGGCTGTCCCATGAAGTTCTCCCCAACCTTATCAGGGAGGTAGTAACTTCCTAGGACATTATTATTCTTATCGACTACAGAGAAGTTAGTAAGAGTATTCTTATGCTCTCCCCATGAATCATCTAGAGCAGTCTGGAACTCAGGCATATCCTTATAGGCCTTATCTAAGAGAGCCTGTTGATCTGCTATATCCCCCTCAGCACTCTCATACTTACCTTGGGCAGAACTTAAGACTCCCTCTTGATCAGCTTTGGCTCCTTGGAAGGCAGCCTCTTGTGCTCTCATCTCATCAGCTTGCCACTGAGTTGTGGAGATACCAAGATCATCATAGAAGTTTACGAAGTCACCCCGGCTTAGATGTTCAGTCCGACCTTGATCAAGCCTCTGAATTCCTGTGCCGGTATCCACTTCATCCCTCTTAGTTCTGAGAGCCTCTCCACTGAGCATCCCCTCATTAGGCGGCATAGATCTTACCCTCCTTTGCTTGGATCTGTTCATGTGCAGTGGGGGCTGCTGGACCTACAGGACCCGAGCCTGCTCTCTTAGCCCTTACACCTTCCAAGGCTCCTCTCTGAGTATCTAACTCTTTCTTCTTTATAAGGTTATTAGTATCATACACACTTCTCTGGAAAGCTAAGGCCTCACTATCAGTCTTATACTTAGTACGGATACCCTCTCTCTGGACATTAGCACTCAGCAAGGCAGTCTTCTCCCTGCTCGCATTGTTCATTCCAGCTAGAGCCTTCTGGATATCACCCTGCTTATCGGTCATCTTAGAAGCATTCTCTGCGGCTTTCTCAGCAGCTACTGCAGCAGCCGCACGGTTCTCCTTACCCATATCTTCCATGGCTGAGCCTTCTATCATTTTACCACCAATATCCATGGCACCTTGGCCAAGCATTCCGGTCCCCTGAGAGACATTTCCCATGCCTCCACCACCTCCGGAGAGTAATGAGCCACTACTCTTAGTTACAGCATCAGCAGTACCTACACCTAACTCATAATCCACAGCTGCCTGTGATACATTAGCCATAGCTGTTCCCGGTGCTGTCATTGGGCCTTGCATTAGCGATCCACCCTGAGCCCAAGCTCCTAGGCCACCTGTTACGGCTCCACCTACTGCTCCGTAGAGGATACCTTTTCCGATATCTCCACCTGTTATAGCAGAAGTGAGGCCACCAATAGCTGCCCCTACGATTGCTCCACCGATCACACCAGCTCCAATAGATCCGATTGCGAATGCACCGAAGGAGACTGCTGATCCTAGAGTTGTTACAAATGTTGCTATGCCTGCTAAGGCTACCTCAATTCCCATATTATTTCTCCTTGATTCCCATATCCCCTGTAGAGACGTAGAGGATATCGTCAGTCCCCGGGATTATTCCTACTTTCTTACTTCCAATTACCCTCATGAAGAACTGTATATCCCTCCTATCCTTCTTAACGAAGTTCAGTATGGATATACAGTCCGTATTATCTAACATCCATCTACCTGTACTTACTGCGAAGTCCCTCAGCAACTTTCCCCGGTTGTCTCTAGAGACACAGTAGATATGTGCTTGGTATTTAGAGAAACCTAAGGGCTCATAGCACATACAGTAATCATCTTGGACGAACCACTTCATCTTTGGCACTATCCCTACTAGATCATTACGAATTCTTAGGGCTATCTCATCCTCATCGAAGAAGGTTATGAGAACACCCATGAGTTCAGCATAATCTAGTATAGTACATGGCTTATGCTGCATAAGTAAAGTCCACATCTTCCATTGGAGGCAGGTAATAATCAAGTTGATCAGTGAGATCAACACCAGCAGATGCATTAGCATACCCAATGATATTAGTTGCTCTCGTTTGTGCTACCTCAATGGCATTATTCATGGCTGTAGGCCCTAACTTCAGCATATCTGGGTCTTTCATGAAGTTCTCAACTGTGATCTGGAAGTTAGTCAAGACAGATTGTGTAAATATCCCTAAAGCTGCTGCCTTCTTAGCACTTATGTCCTCTCTCTGGAAATTCCTCTGGTGAATCTCGCCCATCTCCTGCATGAATGCTTGGTTGCTCTGTCGCATCCCCTCAAAGATTATATTATTAGCGTCTGAGGCACCTTCCATACTCGCCTTAAACATATTATCTATCTTTTTATCCTTAGCAGATATATCAGCACCCAATGTAGTCAATCCTCCAGATACGATACCCTCCGTCTGGATCTTATCCTTCTCTATCTCACCTGCCTGTGTCTTTCCCTCAGCTGTAGCGTAGGTTTGGGCATCCTGCATGGCTAGGGGAGCTGCTGCTTTAATGGCGGCTGCCTCTGAGGCTCCTGCAGCCATGCTAGAGTTCAGCATTCCTCTACCAGCTGCATCTCTCTGACCTTGTAGCCTAGCCTGTTGGATATAGGGACTATCCTGATCAAGCAAGGAGGTTATCTGGTTAGACACAAGGCTCTTATCTGTGACCGTATCAGCTCCTGCAAGGACTCCAGTATGCTCCCCAATCTCCCCCTCTACAGCCCCTGCATCATAGGCATCATAAGTAGGGAGCTCGGTATCTCCAAGGCCAGCATAGTTATCCTTAGCTTTCTGTGAGGTATCATCAGCTCTTCCCGTGATACCTAAGAGATCCGTGCTTGGATCCGTGGGAACCAGATCATCTCCTCCGGCTACAGGATCTGGTGTTATAGGCTGAGGCAGAAGGACCCCACCTGTCCCCTGAGAAGCTAAGTCCTCATATGTACTTCCATCGGGCATCATATTCCCTCCATCTACGCCTGATTGAGACTCCTTTAGAGCCTCCGCCTCGGCTGCTGTCATGCTCCCAACCTCTCCTGGTGCTATTATATATGGTCCCATATCTATCTCCTTTTAAAGCTCTGCATCAAGAGCCATCCTTATACCTCACTATCGTTAATTACTTTCTTAGCATGTTTGGCTGTGCTGTAGTTTGTTCTAAAGGATAACCCAACAGCAATAGCAATATCGTTTGCGTTACTCTTACTGAAGATCCAGGGGTTATCATAGAAGTCCCAAAGCTCTACATCGTTTTCATTAAGGTTATCAGCAAGTGTCCTGGCAGAGTCAATCATCTGGGAACTCTCATAGCCAGCCTTGAAGGAATATATTATATCGTCAATAGTTACGAGTACCGGCTCGGCTTCGGCTGTCATGAAGGCCACATCGACTTCATGGAGTTCTTCCTGCTTGGCAGCTTCGGCTTCTTCCTCGGCATCTCTCCAGGGGTCAGCTACGTTTCCCTCAGACTCCCACACGAGAAATTCATCCCAATGCCTATTACCTATTGCCTCAGGTATTGTACGGTTGCCGTCCTTCACTCCAGTAGACCTATCCGGGCCTACAAACTTATATTTTGCCATCAGTTAGTTCTCCTTTTAAAGTTCAGCGTCTAGTTCATATACTCTTACAAGTACGTATGTATCAGCAACAGGGCTGAGTGTAAGTACATCCATCCTAGCACTTTGTGGACTGCTTGGATTGCAACTTACTGACGAAACGTTAACAACGGTTCCTACTGATCTCAAAGTAGAAGATGGAATCTCCCTCATATTTGTAACGAATTGTACTCCATGACCGTGAGTATGCTGCCCATCGTAGTCAAAAAACCTTATGCCGAAGTAAAGTAACTGAAAATATCTTTGACACAATGCCAGTTCCTTTCCAGGTTTCCTAAACTCGAACTCAGTAGCCTTCGAACCTCTCTCAACTTGAACATCTGAGATATCAAAGGTTCCAGTCTGTAATCCTGGGCCAGCCCAGTCTGACCCAGCCGAAAATGAGATATTGAGTGTGGTATAAGAACCACCACCGATTGTCTTTCCACTTACACTTGGGATGTCTATAACAACTGTATGCTTCTTCCACTCATTAGTCCCTGTGTTGGTTACCAGTGTAGGGCTTATATCAGCTACAGAAGTACTTCCACCACTGCCAAAATTCTGGCCCATATGAATCATTATATCTTGGTCAGCGTCCGTCCTCAACCAAAAGGATATCGCAACAGTCCTACCAGATAATATGACAACGTTCTCTATTTTTTGAGATAAGAGTACCCTGTTGTAATTAAACTCACCACCGGTATTGGATATGACACTCCTTAAAAAGTAGTAACTATTGTTCATGGAGTCAGTTGTTCCTATTGTGAATATCTGTCTGGATATAGTTGAGTCTTGATTTACCCGAGTGTGATACCACCTGTCAGCAGAAAAACCATCTAGGGACAGTGTAGTGGTTCTCTGCCACAAACCGAAGTCTGCATTAAGTATATAGTTTTTCCTATTAAACTTAGCACCAAGCTCCCAGCCATCCCCTGCAGCATTCCTAACGATAGGCTGTTGGTCTGCTCCTGTGGAATAATCTGGAAGCTCTATAGATGCAGCACTGGCAGCAGCAGCAATCTCGGAGGCAAGGGCCTCAGAAGCAGAAACTGCTGCAGCTGCCTCAGATAGACCCGACTCTGTTTGGCTACTAAAGGCAGCAGCAGCAGAATTCCCAGCATTAGTCTCTGAAGTTGCTGCATTGGTCTCCGAAGTTGCTGCATTAGTCTCAGCAGTCTCAGCATTGGTCTCACTTAGAGCAGCTGCTACTTCGCTAAGTCCTGCAGCTGTCTCAGAGTCTGCTGCATTACTCTCACTAAGTCCTGCGGCTACTTCACTCAGTCCTGCTGCTACTTCACTCAGTCCTGCGGCTGTCTCGGAGGCTGCAGCTGCTACTTCAGAATCTGATGCATTACCCTCAGAGACAAGGGCTGCTGCTGCTGATACTCCTGCTGCTACCTCAGAGGCTCCTGCGGCTACTGTGTATGCCAAGGCTGAGGCTGCTGAAGCTGCTGCGGCCTCGGCTGATTCTATAGACTTAGATGACCAATGGAATGCTGAGAACTGCCCGGGCTCTACGGGAGTATCCTCAACTTCCTCAGCCCACTTCCTAGCTAACTCAGTATAAGCTGCGACAGTTGCTGGGAGTGCATCTATGTCTGCCTCGACTAAGGTGAAGGCTGTATTCGCCTCATTATTTACATCATTAACATCCTTAGCATATGCCACATCTCCATCTATGACTTGTGGTGGTGGTGTATAGTATGTGCTCATTCTTTCCTCTCCTTATATTCTTCGGCCTACTAGCTCATAGTCTGTGATGATATTCTGGATTACATGCTGTGGTCTATATGTCTCATTACTGATTATCTTATAGCTCATGTTGGTCCCAACTCCCTGTAGATACACAGGAACTCTATTGGTTGCTACGATACCTGTACCATACTGCATTATACCCCATAGGCCCTCACTGTAGACTGCACCACCTTCCGTGGTATATACAGCAGCAGAGTACCAGATTGTTCTAGCGGCTCCCAGCTCATTATAGTCAAAGTCTACCTTTACATCAAACTCTTGGCCACTCTGTCCGGCTATCTCAATGGTTGCTCTCTTGAATGCCTTATAGTTCCTTGGGGAACCATAATGGTAGAATGCTGTAGATAGTCTACAGGTAATTGCTGTACCATCAAAGGATGTTCCAGAGTCCATTCTATATACAAAGCCTGAATCCTCCCCTGAGGCAAAGATTATGTAGTCCCTCTTCTCCTCGTCCTCTCCCTGACCAGCCACATTGACTACTACTGGATACTCCATGAAGGTAGCCCCTTGGAACTCACGCCCCTCAAAGGATACTATGATACCCTGTCTATCATCAAAGAAGATCCGGTACTGATTCAAGTCTCTAGAGACAGTACATTGGGTAATTCTATGTCCTGTGCTAAGGAGTGTCTGCTTGAATCTCTGGCTTATACTGTTAGCTGCATAGTCTCCAAAGTCCTGTACAGCTTCCATGGTACTTAATCCTCTATCATCCACGAAGAAGGCTGTACCTAGTAATCTTTTAGCTGTATCTACGAATGCACCAGAGGTCTCACTGAATACTTCCAGTACAAAGTCATCTATAGTATTACCGTGGAGTATCCTAATCCCTTCTGTAAGGTACACTAAGAGTGATGACTGGACTCCGGGCACCAGATTAGTTATCGTATTACCACAGCCTATCTCTGAGGCTCCTAAGACACCATCCCATACAAAGGGTTCACCCAGTTGGGAATGCTGTAGAGATCCTCCTCGATATCCGAGGAAGAGATGAAAGTTATGTGCAGCTATGTCTGTAGGGGCATCATCACCTATATCGGACATTCCAAAGTTATCTATGGTACTTACTGTATCAGTAGCTATATTATACTCTCTAGCTTGGTTCACACTGTCTACCCAGTACATATTAAAGGTGCCCTCGGTAGCATAGAAGTTATAGTTAGAGAACTTGAATCTATTAGAGGAGATGGAGTAGACTAGAGGATCAGCAGATGTATCAATCTCGATCCACCCTGTGATATCCTCTCCATACATCCCTACTTCATCTAGTGATATCTTCTTCCGGAATACGTAAGCTCTCTTCTCATATATATGGAGGCCGAGTATTGGTCCCTCGCCGGGAACTTCAGTTACCTGAGTTCTAGCAAAGTCCAAGGCTAGGTGATAATCTACTGATCCACCCTCCATTACAGTTGCATTGAATAGTGTGCCTGTTCCACCTACCCAACTAAGGGCTTCTCCAGTATCGAAGGAGCCTGTAGCTATCAGGCACTCTACAATTACCTGAGCATCTCCATCCACATATGCACCACTTATTAATTCTCCATCTTCTAGAGGTGTAGCTGTGGCCAGAGAGATTCCTCCAGTAATGAGGTTTCCAATTAAGATAGCAGCATCACAATTATCAACAGTTAATACCACTGATTCAAAGCGAGAGGGCGTGATAAGTCCATCAAATCTCTCATACCCGGGAAGAGAAGTGTAGCCACCATAGCCACCCTCGGCTATCATATAGTTCTTGCAGTCTATCAATTCACCACCCTCAAGTTCTAAAGAAGAGACATTTTCATTAATGCCCTTCTTCAGCTCGACAATGGCTGTCTTGTAAGACCCAAATCTTATTGGTGTTGATTTCATATTAGACTAGTGCTCCTGCTGTCATTCGCATCTTAGGTATTTCGATACGCATTAATTGGCCAGCCATCTTGGCAGCCTCCATAGAGTAGCGTCCGTAAACCTCAGGTGCTCCAAGGTATACTGCCATCTTCTCAACAGCTTTATAAGCAATCAGGTTGTGGAATGATATGGGGAGGGAAGGTACTTGAGCATCAGTAGATAGGATCTCTGGGCTCTTCCAGTACCGAAAGTCCACAGCATATACTCCATCAGGGATCGCCTTAAAGGTCAAGCTGTTAGTGGAGGGATCTACTGTGTACTGTGTTGGGAGCTTCTGTTCTGTTGTATTCAGATACCGAGCCTCAAGTACATCATGGTCTATATAACGTAGGTAAGTCTTCTTACCACTTGCATTAGTTATTCTAAAGGAATCTAATTTATACTTCTTGAACTCTGGGGTCTCACTTAGGAATATTGCAAGGAAGTTATACTCATCTTGTCCAATGTTAGTGCTGAAGGAACCATCAGTCCGTAACCAATTCCATTCCTCCCTCATATTCTGGACATCAACATAAGCATCTCTTACGAATCTTACTAGAACCTCTTCTATACCCTGTGCTCCAGCTATAGAAGAGGGCCCTGTTCCTTGCATACCCACCATGAGTCTCGTAACTCTGCATAGCTCTAAGTAGGTTGCCATCTATACTCTCCTTATTCTTCTCTTTCTTCTCTCAGTAATACCTTCAAGCCCTTGGCAGATACGTTCCCGGGATAATCTATGCCCTTCAAGGTAGCTGCATCCTTCAACTGCTTGTAGCTCATCTTTGTGAAGGGATCCTCTTTTGTACCACCTGCATCACCGAGGTATCTGATGCCCTCTCTGGAGTACTTGTCATAATACTTCTGTGATACTACTGTCTCTACTCCAGTCTGTTCAATCAGAACTCTTACGAGCTTAGCCATATACTTTCCTTTGTTTAATTTGGGAGCGGAGGAGGGACTCGAACCCACGACTTCCAGCTTATGAGGCTGGTTTTCTACCTCTGAAATACTCCGCATTAATTCTCTGTCATCCTTCCTACTTGTATCCTCTTGGCCCTAAGGGATTTTCCCTAGTTCTCCCGACCTCTCCCCTAATCTATGGGAGTGCTCCTTCCTTACTATCTCTTTCCTACATCTAGATTATTCAGTGGGATCTGAGCTATAAGGGCAAAGAAGATACAAAAGATACCTTACTGATCGGAAGATACACTTGACTCCGAGCCGAAGTTACTCGACACGATTCTAAGGGTGTATCTTCCGATCAGTAAGATTGTCTCTAGAGACACCAATTAAGATGTCTCTAGAGACAAGAGGTCTACTCACTCGCCTGCACGAATGACTGGCCTCCCGTCTATAATGAATTAGCAGCAGTATCACCATCTGTATAAGCTACAGTAGTGTTAGCTGCATCGAACAGGGTAGTACCAAATGTGAATGTACCAGAGCTGATGGTTGCTGTTACGGTGCCCATACGGGCCTTAGTAGAAGCAGCTGCAGGAATTCCTGCGATTGCCAAGGCAGCAGTAGCATACCCTGTAGCATTGTCAGCAGCCTCTACAGCTGTGATTGTACCGGCTGCATCTATATCAAATGCAACTGCTCCGAAGAGTCCTTCAGGAATTACATCATTCCCGGGTGCGGTTCCAGCAGCTACAGCTGCCTTACTATACTGTACGCCTCCAACAGTGTAGGTAAATGCAGCATTACTCACGGCAGTCTTAGTGGACCCAATAGCGAGTCCCGGCAGGGATACCATGAAGGCTCCCTGAAGGGCAGCTGTTAGTGCTGTCATGTTAGCATTTACTTTCCTGCGAGTGGCAGTCCAGAAGTCACCTCCTGTTAATAGTTCTTGTGCCATCTTATTCTCCTATAGCAATTCCCCTAGACCCGGAGGCCTAGGGGAGAGTATTTACGCAGGCTTACAAACCAAAGTAGTAAGTGCGGTTGTCTGAACTACAGCACGACCATATACAAACAAGGTTCTCCAGTACTCACCGAAGGAGTCCTGAATCTTGAGAGTATCTACCTTGTCTACCTGAGAGGCAAAAGTAGCAGCCTCTTTGGTTCCAGCCTGAACATACCAGCTGGTCTCAGTATCTCCATCCTCTGCACTATGGATGAGATTGGACTGATAGATGGTAGTACGGTCGATCATGCCTACGATACCATTACGGATAACGCCAGTAGCATCACCAGTGATATCAGCAGACTTCAGATCACCTTTTTTCAGCATAGCACAATACCATGCAGGAAGAATTACCCAACGTCCCTCTGAGGGGATATTGGCTTCATCAAGAACACTGTTAAGATCAACAATCTTCTCGATAGCATTATCTGTAGAGATGTCTACAGACAGTCCTGCACCTACGATATCACCCAAGTTGATAGATCCAGAAACTGCACCGGCTGCAACACCAGCATTACTGGAGTCTGCACGAGTTGCGATGTATGCAAGAACCTCTGTATCAACATTGATCTTAATCCGCAGAGCAGCATCCTTAGCGAACATATTAACCAACTCAATGTCAGCCTGAGCCTTATTGATATCATCAACCTGAAAGGCAGAGTAAACGCCTTGGTCGATGCTCAGGCTCGTAGCATCCTTAGTTGGAACTTCATAATCCAGTACATCACCGATTGCATAATCATTTACAGTGATCTCTGGGGTTTTACGGATATGTACCTTTGCTCCCTGACCAGAGATTTCTCCCTCGTAATCAGTGTTGAAGCACTCATTGTAGATTGTAGACTCATAGAAGTTACGAAGAACTTTCTTAGAGTACAACTCAGGTACGAACTTAGTAGTATCATAGTAAGAACCAGTGATACCTTCATATGGCTCTCCGCCACCTGTGCCAGTAGTAATTGGACGAATATCTCCCATAACATTTTCCTCTTATGGTGCTATGCGGCCCTCCATAGTAGCTTTGTCGATCTCAGCCTCAATAGCTTGGGCTTCGGTATATCGACCTTTGTATCTACCTCTATTCAGGTCGTCATAGAATTTATGTACGTAAGCCTGTGTCAACACTTTAACCGTAGGCTTCTTCTCTTGGTCTTGGTCGGCTCCCGCATTCTCACCTGTTGGGGTGATCTTGTCCTCTAAGGGATCAACCTTGGCGGCCTTCTGAACCTTAAACTCATTCATGTATCGAATGACTAGGGCAGAATTGCCTTGAGCCTCTGCTTGTGCGAAGTAAGTCTTTCGGGGAGTTCCATCGAGATCTGGTCCGTCCATAAAGGCCACGAAGTCATCATCGAAGTTAACTGCTTCCCAATCTGGTACAGCTTGTGCGACTCGACCTAAGAAGATCTGATACGCATCCACCTTAGCATTTGCTGCTTGTTCCTCATTCTGTACCTTCCGCAACCTTCGTTCCTCATTAAGCTGTGCTTGGAGAGGTTCGGTGGCTGCCTTAGTTGCCTTCTGAGTTACACGCTTCATTGCATCGATGGTGGCATCTCCGAGATTATCGGTATCTTCCTGAGTGAAGACTCCTGCGAGTGGGTCCACTTTGGGTACTGCTGTACGTAACTGATCGACTTGTGACTGCAGAGTGTTGATGGTAGCTAAGGCTGCACTTAGTTGGTTCTTGGTCTGATACAATTTCTCATCACGACCAGCCCTTAAGTTCTTATACCTCTTCTCCCAATCCTCTGTCTGTACCTTAGGTTGTTCGTCCGTTACAGGCGTGGGCTTCGGAGTTACCGGCTCCTTAGCTTCTGCGGGTGTTCCCTCTGTATCAACCTTAGGCTCGGCAGCTTCACCCTTCTTGGTATCGTTGGGTAAAGGTGTGCCAGCCAGTAGTGCTTCCAGCTCTTTCTCTTCTTTCTTCAGTGACTCAATAGTATCTTTCATAATTCTCCATGGATGTGGGTAAGCTTCTGCTTAGACATCCTTATAGATCTTTAGTAGTTCATCAATAACCCGGGAGCTACCTTGGAGGTAGGCCGTGTTACTGCCGGGAATCTTAAGCTCCCTGATTATATTATGATTAGAACGCTCTAAGAGGGTGATTAATAGTTTGGTATCTCCCCGTCTTAGAGCATCCTTAGTAATTCCATCTGTCTTAACTTTATACATTGTTGGCTTTATCTCCAGTGCGGAGACTCAGAGCTATTGCTTGGTTACTTTGAAGCTCTTCAGAGTCCGTCTTCATCTTAGTATCCTGCAAGGATGCCGTGACCCGGGCAGCATCAGAACGGGCACTCTGCTCCTGCTCCTGTGCCTTCAACTGTACGTCTGCCTGATCCTTAGCTTGCTTCCTCTTGATTTCCTCAGCTGTCAGTTGATTTCTCTCCTGAGCTATAGCCATGTTAGTCTTATTCTGAATCTCAGCTGCCTGTACTTGCTGTGAGGGCTCTCCTGCTGCTGCCTCTGCTTTCTTGGCTTTGCTCTTCAGTTCTTGTCTATTAGGTATGATATTGGATCCGAGACCTAAGTCCTCAGCCATAATGCGGAGAATCTCAGCTCTACCTTCCGCACCCATGATACCTTGATCGATGGGGTTCGCAGTAATCTGGAGGAACTCTGTACGTCTCATCTGCTCAGCACCTGCTAAGGTGAGGCTCTGTGAACCTCTAGCAATTACATTGATATCACCAGAGAACTCATGCTTCCTCTTGAGCATAGTCATGTAGAATTCCTGTTCGACTCGGGGAATAATTACTCCCTCATCTATATGTCTGATGGCATCCTTGATTCCCTTCGAGGCTGACTCTAGGAGCATGGAGAGTCCTGAGGCTGTCTGTGCTGCCCCACCCGTTCTCTCATTCCCGTAGGCATATCTCGGAATCATAGTGACATCATCCGCTTTAACCTCGAATTCCTTATATACTGCAAGCAACTCATTAGCTACAGAGGGTATTGCGAAGAAGTTTACTGCCTTGCCTTGACCACCTGCTGGATCAGCAGTAACCTGAACTACATCTCGTGGCCTAAGCTGCGAGACATCTTGGCCATCAGCTAGACGATCTACGTTTAGCTCCATGATGGGCCCAGATGAGAGTCCCATATTATTGCTGAGGCTCCTAGCACAAGCATTACACATCTTCTGTATGTCCCTCATAAGGAAGGGAGGTGCTGTACCCCATATACTTCCAGGTCTCTTCTGGAAAGATGCAGAGTAATAAGGTCGTCTACCGAGGGGATCATCATTGATCACTGCTTTGATGATCTCTTTGCCCACGAGGATAGCCTCAATGTTTACTTCCTCCATCTCATCCAGAGAGCCTAGCTTATCTTCGGGGACTCCCCACTCTCTAAGCATCTTAATAGGGGCAGTACCAAAGAAGTGTAGTCCGTGGAATACGTTCTGGTTAGCTCGGTGAGTATCTTCCCGCATCTCTTCCCGGGCCTTCTCGTCTTCTATATTGGTATCTAAGGCTGTCGGGTAGCCCTTACCTTCGTTATTCTCTAAGACTCTCTTAAGGGCAGCCTTATCATAACCTTTAGCACCAACTAAGGAGGCTACTTCCATACGGGACATCCTAAGATGCTCTATGAAGTTACCATCCATTACTGAGGTAGCCTCTGGAGATGGATAGACATCCAGTGGGCTTATCCTCTTATTAAGCATTACATACTCATTGGTAGCTTCTACTTTGCCATCGACCCACTTCAGTCTCTTCTTCTTGGTAATGATGGGTCCCTTAATGAATGCAGTCGGGAATATACAGAAGTCATCGATGAATTCAGAGAGGGCTAGTTCCCACTTACCCTCCTTCATCTGATCCTTGATCTCAGTCTCTATGATTCTGAAGGCATACTGGGCCTCCTTATTAATTTCCTCTAGGACAGATGCATGTAGATCTCTCTTATACTCCTGAGATTCCTTAAGGGTCTCAGCTATATCAGGTTGTTCCTGTGGTTGTCCCTCTGGTGCCTGAGGTGGCTTTGTCATAACCTCAAAGTCCGAGGCTACCTTCTCATTGATCATCTGGATCATTGTGGCTGGTAGCGTAACAACTGGTGTAGGTTCAATACTGAAGGCATCCTCTCTACCTGCTAGGAGGATATCCTTAATCCAACTTATAGCAGCTCTCACTTTTGTACTAGTGAGGTTCATATATATCGTTGAGCCACCCTCATCCCTTATCTTAGACCAATCCTCTGGATCATACTGACCATTGTAGGCCCTAAGAGAATCAAGCATCAACTTATTGACTCCTCCAGATTCCCGGGCATCCCGGTTCTCTTGGAAGGCATGTACTATATGATTACGAAGGGATGAGTTAGCTGCAGGTTCTACTTCCTGAGTAACACTATCTAGTCCTTCTATATGGGCTCTCACCATCTGATCTATACTCGCTACCTCAACTCCAATGTCCATAAGTTACTCTCCTATATCCAGGCTGCTTTCCTCACTGGCCTTGCTTTAGTATTTCTTCTAGTCATGGAGAGCGTACTATCAAAGAAGGTATAAGCTAAGGCATCTGCATGGTCGGGGCTACTTATCTTCTTCCCTTGTGCATCTGTTAGCTTCCTCTTTGCTGTCAGTTGCTCTGCCATCTTCCTTGAGTAACCCCATGTCATTGTCCCTAGCTCTCTCTTAAGTTCATGATGATCTGGTATGCTTCCTGTTACTAACCACTCCCTCATCTCTCCCCATAACTGAGTACGCATATTAGCATACTGCCGAGGATCCGAGGAAGGTAGTCCACTTCTAACATCATAGACTGGTAAGCCTACCTCTCTACATCTATCTGCTACAGGTCCACCGACACCATCAGCATCCATGAAGATTGCTGAGGCTGTTACTGACTTATAGATATCCCGTAGCATAGTGACGGATTCCATAGTATCATCCGTTTGTATCATATACATATCTAAGATCTTAGCACCTTGTCTAACTACGAAGACTGTACTATCACCTGTCTTGCTTCTCGCTATGTCAGCACCTATAATGATTGGATGACGGATATACAAAGGCATGGCTACAATACGTCCCGAGGCTTCTTCTACGAGACTCATTGGAATATACATAGATCCATCTGATCTGGGGAATTCTCCCATGATCATTACACGCCATTCATCACTATCTTCGCCGTACAGTTCCCTTATCTCCTCTATGAAGTCCGGGGTAGTCTGTTTGGACTTGAAGGCTGTGAAGGTAAATAGCTGCCAACCCTTAGGCTTCTTAGTGAAGAGATCAGTGTAGAAAGGTTCAGAGCCCCTCTCCGGATTACTGACGACAATTACGTAGCCACCCTTATGGGCAGTTCCTAAGGATCCGATTGCATTACTGTATGTATCGTCTGGGATACCAGAGCCCTCATCAAAGAGGTACACCTGAGTAAATGAGTGGACTCCTGACTGTCTCTCCCTCTTCGTACTCTTAGCACTCACACAGACTGCCATGTTCGTAGGATCATCCTTCAGAGTTATCTTATCATACTTTATCTCTACTAAGTCTGCGAACTCTGGAAGCATCCTTCCGTGATGTAGATTGACCTCCCTCATGTAGACATCTATGAGTTGATCATAAGAGGGGCTCAGAGTCCTTAAGGTTACTCTAGGGTGACAGGTAAGAAACCAGAGAGTTAGTCCTGCGATCAGGAACGTCTTACCTGTACCCTTGCTTGACTTGCAACATATTCTGCAGCCACCTACGACTGCTGAGAGGAATTCCTCCTGTTGTTCATCCAGTTCAACTTGGAGGATATCAGTGAAGAATTCCATAGGTTTATCATTGTAATATATCTGGGCAGTCTCCAGGAGCTTCTGCTTCTGAGTCTTCTTCGCCATGCTCCTCCTCGGGGACATACGTCAATTTAGCTTCTCCTTTAGCTCTCTCCATAAGAATCTCTAAGCCACTCTTAGCATCAACCTCCTCAACTTGTACTCTGTCCGTGAAGGATCCGATTGTACGGCCTAGCATCTCTACAGCTCTCAAGAGGTTCACCCGTTGTTTAGGATCATCCTTTACTGCTTCCTTCAGTTCCTCTATCTGGGCTACCAGTTCCATCTGGATCTGGGGCTTCTCTATATGATATTCCTTGATCCTCTTATCGTGGACTAGCTTTATGATATCCTTGACCTGTGGGATATCTCTGAGGAATTGACCACGGATCTTATATACGTAGTCCTTGGTATTCTTACGCATGTTCTTAGGGATTCCCATATCCATCCCACTTTGTATGAGGGCAAATCTATTGTCCCCTGTCTGGGCAAAGTAGTAAGCATAGATCTCAGCCAAGGTATCTATCTCGGCTAGGAAGGCAGTCGTTATGAACTTGGATGGGTTCTTCCCGTAGTACTGTGTTACGGCTCCCTTATGGGTAGCTTGGAGAAGTGCATTGGTTTCCTTTACTGCCGTCATGCCATTGTGGGTCTTACTGATTAGCTTATTTATAATCCCTATGTCTCTAGAGACTTCAGAGGCTATCTGAGTAACTGGAACACCTTCAGAGTACTTTAGTATTACTTGGTACTTCTCTTGATCTGTTAAGGGTGGCTTAGGTTTTCTTACGATAACTTCAGACAATCTTTAGTCCTCCTAGGTTAGCCTTAGGTTATTCCTTTATATATTCCTTTATAGTATTACCTAAGTATAAGTAGTAAAGTATAAGTAGATAGGTTAGACCTAAAGAAAGACCCTAGGTTCCCCCGGATCTTTTAGATTCCCACCTTTAAGTCTCTTGCTCTTATGTAGTTATACCATCTCGAAGCCCTTTTGTCAACCCCTAGTCTAAGTCATGGAGATTCCTATAGTATTCCTAGGCTCTTTATTGGTGCTTAATGTCAGGGATGGGGTTCATTCTCCTGCTTGTGCGAAGTGTGCAAGGTTTGTGCATAGGTATTTCTGGAAGGTGTAGCAGAGGGATGGAGCAGGTACTTATTCTCAGAAATGGCTACAAGATACGGAGGGGCTACCTCCACTCCCCGGGGGCCTCCATGGCTCAGCCGGATTCCAATCCTGAGATGACTCCGGGGTACCTACTTCGATCTGGGCTAAGTCTCTAGAGACACAGACAAAAGGGTGCCAAAGAGTAAACTATTGAGGGAAGTAGAGACCTCGACAAGATAAACACTAGACACCACAAGGAAAACATGGCAATCTAAAAGGAGCACCTAAAAACAATAAATACGCAAGCCAACCTGACAGAGCAAGTCGGACAGCGAGACCTGAAAGGGGTTCACTGAGGCGGATGGCCACTCGCCAGAGGGATAGAAGATTCTCTCAAGAGAGTAGCCAACGGAAACCTCGGAGAGCTTACGGGAGAGTCGAAAGAATCATAGGATACGCTGAAAGGGTAGTCTACAAGATACCGCTAGGAATCCGGAACTATAGGGAACGGGAATCACCCAAATGGGCTTGAATAGAGAGCATTGACGACCTTCCGGAGTACGATCTCCCGGGAAAGGTTGGGATAAAGGGGCAACCCTTAGGAAACCTAGCCGAACGTCTACACCCGACTGAGAGGGGTACTAAATATCTTAAGGTGAACTTGGCACGATAAACAAGTGTAGTGATGGGAGCAAATGGGCCTCCCAATGAAGAGTCCATACTGATTATTCGGAGTCTCTAGAGACAACCGATTGATTATAGCACCTGATTACCTGAATTCCGACTTAAGAATGCGGAGGATATCCTAGCTGGGATACGACAGGCTGCCTGAGGGTGAACTATAGCTGCATGGAGCACATAATAGCAATGAGGATACCGATTAAGGTCTGCTCAGGAACCGTAGCACTAACCTGAGCATTCCTTAACCTATAACCTTGGAGGAATTATGCAAGAGAGAATCGTAAATCTTATACTTATGGTAGTACACTGGGTATATACAAGAACTGAGAGGTGGTAATATGATAGTAACTATGGAAAACAATGGATTAGTGTGGCTGTTCTACATAAACTTAGAGGAGGTGTACTGTGACTATTATCCGTATCAAGAGATCGGATGTACAGGCTGCCCAATCTAGGCGGAAGAATGCTGAAATTAAGGCTTCAGGCTATCTGAAGTCTCTAGAGACACCGGATAACCGGGGATTTTACCTAAACCAGAACAAAGGGGTATTATTATGAGTAAGAAAAGTGACGACATAACCTACAGCATCATTAAAGGTGAAGACGTAGTAGCTGCGATGAAAGCAAGTGATAAAAGTACGACTGCTGGAAGAACCGTAAAGAAGAATGATTCGATAGTCTGGGACCAAACTGTCTCCATACTGATGGAACGTGTGGATCTCACCCAGATTGAGATGGATACCTCTAAGGAATCCATAAAGAAGAACGGTACCTACCTGAAAGGTGTACTCGCTAACCATATCCATGCTGAACTGGACACCTTACCACTCACAGGGAAGAATCGTCAGGGTGCTTCCTTCGATATCGTGAAAGACGGAAAGGTTCAATGGAGTAGCTGGGCAGAGACAAGACGGATGTGGGATTATGCCGGAACTATCGCAAAGATCCTGAGCTTCGGTCTCTCCTCTTCTCTCTATCCTGAGCAGTTCAAGGTAGGTGCAAGGTGTGATTTGCTGAAGAGATGTACGACTGAGGAAGTTCCTATTGAGGCCGTCCGAAGGCATTGTGAGGGATTGCAGACTGCTGCGGATAAGATGACTGAGCAGGCGGATATTCTCGAAGCCCATAAGCTCACCACAGCCATCTGTGTGAATAACCTTGATATTACCGTAGAAATGAGAGATCTCATTGCTCAGCTCGGCTCCCTGCTGGATATTGCCGATGATACAGAGAAAGCCGATGTTCAAGCAGATCTCCTGAAAATGGCCACTAAGCATTTCGCATAGATACCACTGACACCTAGGATTTCCTAGGTGTCTCTAGAGACTTTCCAAAGAGAGTCTCTAGAGACACTTATGAGGTACAATGGAGCATGTCCAATACGGAATAGATGTTAGGCAATAGCGGGACTCGCTCTCCCTTCTGGGAAGTTAAAGTTTAGTCCTAAGGTACTGACATTAGGGTATATCCCTAGACTCCGCATCCTCTAAGTCTCTAGAGACACCGAAGAAGTCGGCAATTATGCCAGATGGAGGTAAAGAAATGCCCAGTATCAGTGAGTTACGTAACATAATTAATGCAGTAGATTCAATTCCGGAAGTTGTACTGAGAGACTTCCCACATATCATGGATGGATTTGATAAGATGGTGAATCCGGAGGAGATCTCCGATGATACCACAAGTGATGTCTCTAGAGACTGTTCGAGACTCACTATTGCGAAGGATGATATCCTCGCATACATTGCGAAGTTTCGTCCGACCCTTGAGGAGCTTCGAGATGGTCTTGGTTCTAAGGTATCCGAAGGTAGGATAAAGAGATGGATGAGATGTGGTGAAGTTCACAGAAGTAAGGACTTCAGCAAAGTAGGCACTCCTTTTATGTACTTCATAGGAGAATGAGATGGAATATCCACTCGAGGCACTCGGTTTATGTATCATAATCTTCACAATCCTCTGTGTATGGTGCAATCTTGATGATAAGAAAAGAGGAAATAAACGATAACAGGAGAATAAAGAAATGTATAAAAGTATACTTACGACAGCACTCTTGCTGTCTCTAGCGACACCAGCCCTCTCTACACCATGTCAGGAGTTGAATGAGAGTCTCTCAAAGATGGAACCCGGCATCCGTATAGATGAGATCACTACCTTCATCACTGCTGGATGCAAGGATAATACTGCATACTTTGTCTATAAGGTTGACAATGGGATAGTAGCCACGATCTTCAGTGATAATCCTGAGGAAGCGGATAAGGTAGTCACGGAAACAGTCTGTAAGAATCCTAAGTTCAAGATACTGGCTGAGTTTGGCATCAAGGTACAAGCTGAGTATTATACTGAAGATCAACAGCTCCTTGCCGTAGCTCGATGTGGTATCTCCATATGAATATCTATGGTGGCCGGAGGATAAATGCAAGGGGATTCCATGAGAGTATAGCTGTAATCCTCCAGAAATGTGAGGATGATCTGATAAATGTGGAGGATACCAATAAGGCTCTCCTCCTGACCTGTGGAGATCACTTCCGGACTATGGCTGATGCTATAGAGAGGTATGATGACCTGAGGATATTGCCTCTGTCTCCAGAGACACTAGCTAAGGCGGCAGCATATGGAGTAGCTGATTATGCACTGAATAAGATCAAGGTGATCAAGGCAGTCCGTGATGCTACTGGATGGGGACTGAAGGAATCTAAGGAATGGAGTGAGAAGAATGTAACCTTTACTAAGCCGGGAGAGCACATATGAAGACTAAAGAGATGAAGAAAGAGGAAGCCGGATGGAGAGCAGAGAGTAGTACCTTCAAGGCACCTAAGAAGCCTTGTGCAACCTGTAAATACCACACAAATAAGCCCTCTTACTGCCGGAACTTAAAGCAATATGTAGGTCGGAAGCATACCTGTGGTGAGTACCATGGATGCTAGGGTACTCATAACGGAGAGCTGTCCGAGAGACTGCTGGTACTGCTGTAATAAGCATGAGGGAACTAAGGAGTCTCTAGAGACATGCCGGAACCGAAAGGATCTCCTAAAGTATGAGAGGGTAACACTAACAGGTGGTGAGCCTCTCCTGTACCCCGGATATACCTTAGAGATAGCCACGTACCTCAAGGATCAAGGAGCTAAGGTGTACCTTAATACTACCATCTGGCCTGAATGGGTGGGTGAGCAACTGATACAGGCATTCACTGGTATTACATACAGTCTCCATGCTCCCTTCAGTCCGGATGATAATGATATGCTTGAGCAATTCATGAGTGATGCTAATGGACATGGCAATAGACATCGACTGAATATTGATCCGGATATTGTAGACACCCTTATGATTGATACCTCAGTCTTCCATAGGATACAGATCTTCGAGATCCAAGATAGCTGCCCGGTTCCTGAGGATGTTCTACTGTTACTGGATGAAAAGTGTAGGGGCTGTGTAGTAGAAGCACAAAAGGAGGTGAAGGGATGCTAGGGATAGCCTTGATGGGTGAGATGTGTAGCCCTATGGGGATGATACCAACTGGAGTAGCGGGAACCATATTCTTAATTGCTATAGTAGTCTTCTGTGCTGTACTCTATGGCTCAATATTACCGGAGGAGAAGGATGAACGAGAGGAAATTCCTAAGGAATAGCTTAGGACAGGAGTTAAATGTGAAGGAAGGCCGGTCATTGAAGCGGAAGCTCCGTAAGATGGGACTGAAGCCTTCCTATTGGAACTGTGTAGCCTTAGCAATGGGAGACTTTGATGCGCTTAAATAAACCAGTAGATTATCCAATTAATACACAACTACAAGAGATGATTCTGAAGGTAATCCTGAAGATCATTGAGACTGAGGCAGTAGAGGACCAGTCTGCCTTGGATGCTCTTGTAGAATTGACCGAAGCAATCGAGAAGGCAAGTAAGGATACCGTGAAGATAGAGACATATGAGTGTCAAGCTGCCCTCATGGCCATCATGGAAGTCATAAGAAGAATAATGGAGGAGAAATCATGAAATGGGAAGTCGATGTAGAGAACAAGAGAACACTGGCACTGATATGTGAGATGCTTCTTGAGGATAAGGAGGATAAACCAGAGGATGCCATTAAGTCTCTAGAGACACTCCAAGCTAAGTGTTTAAAGACAGCCAGTGAGGATGGACTGGAGCTTACAGATGAGGAAGGTATGGCAGTCCGAGCAATCATGCTACTGGATAAGATGTTCCGAGAGAGGGAGGCCGAAGGTGGACAGACAATTCATTAAGAGTGTACTGCTGGGCATCGTATGTATGTCAGTTGGGTTCTACCTCATGCCAATTCAGGTAATCCTGACTCTTGGTGGACTCATATGGGTAGCCTTTGGAGTCAATAAGATTGTTAATGCAGTCTTCGGAAGTCCCCTCGTATCAATGAGGAGAAAGTAATGGATGAGCATAGAGTAGTATGTGATTGTAATGCAAGGACCAAGTGGAATGGAGATGGATGGCCTGATAGTGATTCCTTTAAGTATCCAGAGGACAAACAGTACAACGTACCTTGCCCTCACTGCCACCTCTTCCACTGGTATGAGGATGACAACGGGAAACCTGTAGAAAGGGGGTAGATCATGACGGATATATTCGGGATCGAAGAGAGTACCAAGTTCGCTAAGGCTGTGGCCAGATCAGAAGGCATCACTGTTAAGCAGTCAGAAGGAGCTTCCACACCTATCAGTGATAAGCGAGGGAATATCCACATCGGAGTCCCGAGTATCTACAATCATGATGAGTACATGGGTTCACTCCATCAGGAGATCAGTAAGCAGACTAAGGATATGTCCTTCTTCCATAAGGTAGAGCTAGAACCTGATAGCCTTCAGGCAGTGGCGAAGGACTTCATCCAAGCTCAGAGGACTGAGTACCATATGCACGGAGAATATGAGGGAAGAGATAGGATACTCTCGGACTCATATAGCCGTACAGTACAGGCTGCTGGTGGAGTGCCTCATATCGTGGATGAGATGACTAAGGTTAATCCTACTCTTGCTGCTATGATGTTCATAGGCAATGAGATGAGGAATGAATGGCAGGGCTACGAGCACTGTGAATGTCCTGATGAACTGGAGGAGGAGGTACGTCGGCTCCAGTTCATTGATGAAGAGTGGTTGTCTCTAGAGACAGAGGATGACCTAAGAACTTTACTACATAGGGTGGAGCATGAGCCTCCACCACCACCGGAGGAAGGAGATGGAGAAGGCGACGATGGAGATGGATCTGATGGATCTGACGGGAAGGGTGGAGGATCTGGAGGTGGAGGAGAAGGAGATCCGGGAAGCACTGATGACTCAAGCCAAGACGATAATGAGGCTGGAGAAGGAGATGATGGAGGCAGTGGCCAATCAGGTGAAGACAGCTCCCCCGAATCTGAGGATGAAGAACAACAAGGAGAAGGAGAAGGATCTCCTGAGGATACTGAAGATAGTGAAGACGGAGAGGGACAATCTCCTGAGAGTCAACGAGACCCTGAAGTGGAAGGTGAAGACGATGACACAGGAGAGGAACAACGCAGTGATAACCCTGAGGGAGACGATGGAGACCAACAGTCGGCTGCTGGCACACCAGATAATAGTGTAGGTGCTGGCCAAGGTGGTACTATGCTGGAGAATATGGGCCTCACTCAGAAGCCCATTGAGAGTACCACAGAGCTATCTGCAAGAGAGCCCCGGACTCCATACCAACCAAGGAGTAATGATCTGGAGGAGTTCGATGTAACTAAGTGGCAGGTTAATAACTGTGCCTATGGTGAGGGTATCAAGAAAACCTTAGGAACCTTCACTCTCAGTAAGAAGGTGAAGAAGTATCTCATATCAGTATCCCAAATAGGGTATCAGTATGGTATGAAGAGAGGTAAGCTCTGCTCCAAGTCAGTCAGCCGTATCTATGCGGGACACAACCAGCCCCGTATCTTTAAGCAGAGGTTAACCGCTAAGATTGAACAGGATACTGCACTCTTTATGCTGGGTGATGTCTCTGGTAGCATGAGCAATGAGAGGTACTATACTTCAGCCAGCTGCCAGATAGCCATGAGTGAGGTCATGCAGACCTTAAAGATACCACATAGCATGATGCAGTTCAGCACAGGGGGCCGTGGCCGTGCTCATTACATCATGAAACACTTTGAGGAACGGTATGTCTCTAGAGACAAGCTGATTGATAGATATGGTAACGGTAAGATTTATATGGGATGCAATGCAGATGGTGAGGCAGTCACTGCCGCTGCTCAGGTTCTCGCAAGGAGACCCGAGAAGAATAAGATACTGATCGTGCTGAGTGATGGGAACCCAGCATATGGCAGAGGAGATGATGAACAGTTCCTCGTAGATACCGTGAAGAGTATAGAAGATAGTGGCCTGATGCATATCATTGGGGTAGGCATACAGACCCACAACATCACTCATTATTATAGTGAGTCAAAGGTCATCAATGAGCTGACCGAATTGGAGGGAGTCCTGCTGGGTCTCCTGAAGAAGAACATTCTGAAGTAGGAGAGTACAATGGATAACAGTAAGTTAATCGCAGCAATCAAGGGAAGTAATTCCAAAGGACTCTCCACTGCTGAGTCGTCAGCTCTTGAGTTTATCTCTGGAAGTAATGCAGGGTTCCAAAGTACACTGGATAAGGAAGCTGATGAGGCTAAGCGGAAGAATGCTGCAGCCTTGCTGAAGGCTGAGGTGGATAAGAAGAAGGATGAAGCCAGGAAGCTGAAGGATTCCCTTACGACTGATCAGTTTCTCTTTACTGACATGACAGAGGGTAGGCTGCCGAAGAGTGGCGTAAATCATGTGATGTTCCAGTACCCTGTAGGGACATGGGACCCTGAGTTTGATGAGGATATCCCTGAGGTAGATCCCTTCTTCTTCTGGGATGCTGATGTACTGGAGGATATCTGGTTGGCCTATAGCCTCAATGAGAATTGGCTAGGTACTGGTCCTCCAGGTACAGGGAAGTCTTCATGCGCTAAGCAATTAGCAGCATGGTTACGTCAGCCCTTCGCAAGATTCAACGGGAAGGATGGTATTGAACCAGCATCCTTCCTCGGATATCCTTGGGCAACTAAGGAAGGTATGATCTGGCAGGATGGCCTGATGCCTCAGGCTGTAGCTAATGGATACCTCACATGTATCGATGAGGTCTTCAAGTTACCTCCGGGAATTCAGATGGCTTTACAGAGCCTATATGAGAAGGATGGGTTCCTCATGCTGGATGAGAAGCCGGGGACCATTAAGGATAAGCACATCTATCCTCGCAAGGAGTTCCGGATCATTGGTACAGATAATACCAAGGGTACTGGTGATGATCTGGATAAGTATGGTGCTGGTCAGATGCAGGATACTTCCACTCTGGATAGATGGGGTATCACTACTGATGTCCCTTATCTCCCTAAGAGAGAGGAGATAGCTATGTTTGTTAAGAGATTCCCTTCACTTGATAAGAAGGTAATCAGTAAGGTAGTAAGTATGGCCAACCTTGTCCGTAATTCCTTCCTCTCTGGTGGAGAGCTGAGCTTAACGATGAGTCCGAGGGGTGTGATGGTAGCCTGTGAGTTATTAGGGAAGAATGTCCCTCTTGACAAGGCACTGAAGATGGCTTATGTTAATAAGCTGAGTGATGACATTGAGCTGAAGACTGCCAATGGATTCATCAACAGCTGTATATAGGAGGCACAATGAAAGAGAAGATAACTAAAGAGATCCAGACCTGTCCTCGGTGTGGTAGTGAGGACACCTACTGGAATGATTCACAGGCTGACCCTGATAATGACTCAGCTTATTTCCTGATGATGTGTGATGGTTGTGGTGAGGACTATCAGGCAGTCTTCATTCCTCACCATGTGATATGGGAGGACGACTGATGGATTTCATATGGAATGGTAAGAGTATAGGAGCAGTGGAGACCGAGAGTGAGGATACTCTTGAGTTCTGTAACTGTTCCTTCCGGATAGAGGGGGACAGCACCGTGGCTCTAGAGACACCAAGTTGTCCGCCCCTGTATAAGCAGAACAAGAAGGGACAGTGGCAGAAGATGTTATTCTGGCTAGAGGTAGGTGATGGGGCTATCTTATGTTCAGCCATTGAGATGATGGAGGGAGCAGGTAGCCCTCGTATGTACCGTACTCCCTTGAAGATGATGAACTCTAAGGCATTCTCTACGGTAATGCAGGAGAGAATCCTCTCGAAGTGGACGAAGAAGAAAGAGAGGGATGGTTGGGCTGTCTCTAGAGACTCTAAGGATCAGCCTCTTAGGGAGCCCATGCTGCTACACCATTGGGATCTTCATCAAGAGAAGATGAGTTACCCGGCCATCATCATGGGTAAGATGAATGGTATCTGTGGTGTATACCTAGAGGCTAAGGATATCCTGATGAGCCGGAAGAGGAATCCCTTTGAGAAGCTGGAGTACATCCAGAGGGAATTGAGGCAGTTAGGCTTGGATGTCCATGGTGAATTGTGGAATGACATGATGGAGCTGGAGGATATAGTCTCAGCAGTCAAGGCAGGGCGTGGTAAGGTATACTTCTACATCTTCGAGCATCCCTGTGAGGAAGATAACTATGCTGAGAGGATGGCCCCTGTTATCCGGAAGATTAATGAGGGTAACTATAAGTACCTGAAGGTATCACCTATGGCTGTAGTGCAGAGTGCTGAGCAGGTACTAGATTCCTTTGCTATCCTGAAGGAGATGGATGGTATGGATGGTGCCGTAGTACATGCCTTGGATTGTCCTTATGAGTGGGATAGCAGGAGCTATGGTATCCTGAAGGTCAAGGACATTATCCATAATGAGTACCGTTTATCTGCTATGGTATCAGATCAGGATGATAAGTATGGCTCTCTTGCTAAGTTCGAGTTCACTTGTGATAAGGTAGGTGATACCTTCCTCTATGTACCTAACAAGAGTAAGGAAGAGAGAGCACAGATCTGGGAGAGGTACTACTATAAGCCTGAGAAATACATAGGAACCCTCTGGACATTAGAGTTCAGAGAATACACGAAGAGGGGATTACCCCGGCACATTACAAACTGTACGGAGAGAAACTATGAGTAAGTATTTAGCAGTACTAACAGGTGACAAGAAACCCTTGGAAGAATTAGAAAGTGTTAACCTTGCCTTCATGGAGAAGATTACAAAGTGGAATGGTAATGAACTTACTGTAATCCTTGAGATTGATGAGATTCTGGATGGTCACGTAGACCTTGAGTACATGGAGAACTTCTTCACTGATGTCCGGGATAGTTATGCCAAGAGCAATCACTTCTTTGCCTTTTATATTGAGGAGGTGATAGAAGATGCCTAGATTTAAGAAGGGTGATCTAGTAGTGAGGACGGTAGTAGATTGTGGTTCTCATAAGATAGGTACTTATCATACTGTAGTAGAGCAGGCTGACGATGAGAGAGTACAACTGGTAGGCCATTCTGGGTGGTACAATCCAGAGTATTATGCCTTACTACCGGGAGAGAAGCATGACCTGAAGGAAGTAAAGGATAATACGTACACCTTTGTAGCACCATGTAAGACTATGGTCTCATACACTGAGGTCTATCGGAACTTGGATAGAGAACATCCTTTCGCTATAGCTAAGAGGGATGATGGGTTCGTAGCTGTGTATATCCATGAGACTATCTGGCGGAAGGCACCATGTATGAAGAAGAAGTACCGGAAGAATCTTATTGAGGCACTGGATGCCCGGACTATGGATATGGCAGGGTTCTTCCCGCCTGAGCATGGTGCTCTTCAGAATATAGTTGATGCTGTCAAGGCTATTAAGCTGGGGCCACTGAAGAAGGGTTCCGAGGGTACAACCATAACCGTGGAGATCTTAGAGATATGAGAGAGGAAAAGAAGAAGGACATACTAGATCGAGTGACACCCATCTGCTTCATCTGTAATGAGTTGGTAGCTAGGGAAGATATGTCTCTAGAGACTTCCATCGTAGCACTGAAGAAGCATCCTGTTCATGTAGGCCCTGAGTATACCCACTATTACATGGTGTGCCCTGATTGTAAACGAGGGGGAGAATTGATATGAGTAAGGAAGAGGTACAGGTCTTTAGATGCTATAGGGACTGTGCCGGGGATGAGTGCTACCTTGTAGTTAAGCTAACTAATAACCGATCAGTAGATATCCCGGATAGATGTCCTTGGGATATGGGTGATGATCATGAATCAGAGTGGACGGAGGAGAAGAATGAGTAAGGAAGATGAAGCAAGGAAGAAGTATGATGAGTTAGCTATGGAAGTTGATGAGATGGACGATGAGATGGGGCGTATCTATGATGAGATGGATGCCCTCGAAGATATCTTTATGGCTGATGAATGGGCCGAGGAGGAGTGATGGTAACTTGGGTAATAGTATTAGCTTGTATCTTAGGATGGTGGTGGGTAGGCCGACAGATATGTAAGGCAACAGTCAGATCCTTAGGGAGTGGATATAGCATGAGTGGTTCAGAGGGATTCTTCCTTCCTATAGTGTGGCCTATCCTTGTGTTCTTATGGATGATAGAGAGTGATAAGAGCTGCCTCGATAGATTCAAGATAGGAGAATAAGCATGGCACTAACTAAGGCATGTCCTGAATGCCAGAAGAATAATCATGATAGCAAGCAGGATCACCTTTGGTTAATGGCCGATGGTAAGTCTTGGTGCTGTAAGCGGGAGGAATACCATGAGAGTGGAGAGGCATACTATGAGTTCATTGGTAAGAAGGAGACGGATGAGGAAACTTACGAGGGTAAGCAATCACTTGTTACTCTCCTCTCAGGAGAATCTACAGTTCCTCCTGAGGATACTGATGGTGTACCTATTGCCGTGGCTGATGGTAGCTCATCAATCGGGGCAGTAGGAGAGTACCGAGGGATACGAGCAGATGTATATAAGAAGTTCAAGTATGAAGGGCTGATGGATAGTAGTGGAAAACTCACAGCCATACAATATGAGTTACTAGAGAGTAAGACAGATAAGGTATTAGCACATAAGATTAGGAAGTTACCAAAGGATTTCTACTGTTCTCAGAGTACAGGTAAGGGTACGGACATACAGTTCTTTGGTCAGAAGACATTCCCTAGGGCTAAGCGGTTGCTTATAACCGAGGGTGAGCTGGATGCCATGAGTGCATACCAGATGCTAGAGAAGTACCGTGTTGCTTGTGTGAGTTTGCCCTTAGGTAGTAACGTGAAGGCACTGATGAGTAATGCGGATTACCTCAAAGGATTTAAGGAAGTATACATAAGCATGGACAGTGATGATGCCGGACAGAAAGTCTCTAGAGACATAGCAAACTTGGTGCCCAATGCTAAGTTCCTTGAGTTCACGGAGAAGGATGCTAATGATATGCTCACTGAGGGCAAGCAGACAGAGTTCGTATCATCCTTCTGGGATGCCCAGATCTATACACCTGATACAATCGTAAGAGTATCTGATGTAATGGATAAGGTTCTCCTTAAGCCTACGATGGGTGAGCCGTGGCCATGGGATACGTTAACCGATAAGACATATGGTAGGAATCCGGGCCAAGGTATTTACGTTGGTGCTGGTGTTAAGATAGGGAAGTCTGAGTTCATCAATCAGGTTGTAGCATTTGATATCAGTAGGAAGAAGAAGATAGCTGTACTGAAGTACGAGGAGCCACCCTTCATGACGGTGAAGAGAGTGGCCGGTAAACTCGATGGGATATTCTATCACAGACCGGGTGTGACCTACTCTGATGCTGCTTTGACGGCAACCTCTCAGGGTATGGAAGATTATCTACTGATGTACCCTGCGTTTGGGAAGGCTACATGGGAGACTACTAAGGAGTTCATAAGGTATGCCGCCTTATGGGGTGCTGAGACTGTGATAGTTGACCCTGTTACTAAGCTGACTAATCATCTGAATAGTAGTGAAACCGAGAATGAGTTACGGACTCTATCAGATGAGCTGGCTTGTATGGCGCAGGACATGGGCTTCTTCTACATTGTTACCTGTCACCTGAAAGCACCCACTACAGGGCCGCCACATGAGAGAGGAGGGAAGGTGCAGTCGTATCAGTACCGAGGCTCTAGAGCCATGATGGAGAACACCTACTATATGATGGGGATCGAGAGGAATAAAGATCCAGACTTGAGTGATGATGAGATTAACACCAGCACCTTCGTATTGCTGGAGGATAGGAACTTTGGGAACACTGCTAAGTTCCCCGTGTTCTACGACATGATGAACCAAGGCTACCTTGAGCCAACAGGAGGGATATTCTGATGAGTTATGAATTTGATAAGGAGTTAATATGAAGGCTGAGAGGATTTCAACGGAGAGGGAAGGGAAGTGGAATGGTCAGTACCCAGTACTCATGGTGCATAAGATTGGGACTCCTGATGAGATGATTGTACTCTTCATATCCACCGGTAGGGGAGTCACAGTGACAGGTACCATAGATTCTGCTGACTATACTATAGGCCACTTCACTGATACTTGGGCGGATGCAGGGGATAGCATGTGGACATACTTACCAGAGACTGATGTTATAGTCCTAAGTAATAAGGAGGAGGAGGACTGATGTATGAGAAAGTACTAATCGTTGGAGATCTCCATGGAGATTGGGGACGACTCAACCAGCTAATCACTAAGAAGAGACCGGACTTAGTGTTACAGTGTGGAGACTTTGGGTGGTGGCCTAAGATGGAGGTTAGATCTAATGTTCTCTATGGTCAGAAGTCATGGAAGCTCCATGGACTCAAGCCGGGCTCCTCTATCATAAGGTGGTGTGATGGCAATCATGAGGATCATGAGGATCTGGATAGTCTTGGGAGACAGGCTAAGGATTCTGTATGGTGCTATGAGAATGTCATCTATCAACCGAGGGGTTCAGTACATACCCTGAAGGATGGTCGTCGCATCTTATTCTTTGGAGGTGCAGAGTCCGTAGATAGGGCCATGAGAACACCGGGATTCGATTGGTTCCATAGGGAGATACCAAACTATGCTGAGTTCGATAGAGCTATGGATGTAGATAAGGTAGACATCATCATAAGCCATACGTGCCCCAACGGAGCATTCCCTAAGGAGTATGCGTCTGCCTCGAAGGCCAATGATCCCACCACTTTGATGCTTAGAAAGATAATGGATCATCATAAGCCTACTCACTTATTCCATGGTCATTGGCACTCCTCTTCTGAGTGTGTCTCTGGAGACACAACAGTTATCTCCTTGGATTATCCGGGGCATGGACACAGATGGTGGACTTGGTTATGAAGTGGGACGATAAGATGATCATGAAGAGGGCTGGGAAGATGTATGCCCTTGTACCCACAGTAGGGTGCACAGAGTGTGATTTGAATAGGCCGGGATGTGCACCTGATGGATGGTGTCCCGGCAGTACTACGTTAGGCAAGTTCTTAGCATCTAGTAAGGCAAGCTGGGAGGAAATCAAGTGAGTAGATTAGTGTTCGACATAGAGACTGATGGGCTCTTAGATACCATCACTAAGATCCACTGTATCCATGTGTATGATATAGATCAAGATAAGATGATCCACTATAATCCCGGTATGGTTAATCGGGGTCTCTGGAAACTAGCTCAGGCTGATGTACTCATAGGTCATAACATATGTGGGTTCGATATCCCAGCCATTAAGCTACTGTATGAGAGTTGGAATACTGATGCTGAGCTGATAGACACGTTGCTGATGGGTTGCATACTGTATCCTGAGGATGGCATTAAGTCACTTAAAGATTGGCAGAGCGAGCTTAAGGGTATCAAAGTAGAGCATGATGATTGGACTAAGTACTCCGAACAGATGGCTATAAGGTGTCGTGAGGATGTGGTGTTGACACATGAGGTATACCAGAAGTTATGCCAATGTCCCCAGTCAGGTATGATTAATGAGGCCCTAGCAGTTGAGCAGTCAGTAGCCATGATCCATGTCCAACAGACTATGGTGGGAGTTAAGTATGATGTAGTAGGTGCCTTAGCATTGATGAAGGAACTGGATGAGAAGCTAGAGGTTGGCCGTGAGACTATAACAAGGGATGCACCTAAGTATACCTTCCTCCCTAATATACCGAAGAGTAGGCAGGTAGCTGAGAGGCAATACAGGAAGATTGATGTGGATGAGGGGTTCATACCTAAGGGGACAGTGAAGCCCTATAAGAAGGATGGAAACTACTCTGTTGCTACTATGAAATACTTCCCCGGTATGTATGAGAATAACCGGAAGGTGATGGTGGAGAATTACAGAAGAGTTCGGGGGCCATACACTAAGATAGAGGTACGGGACTTCAATATAGATAGTAATGATGAGGTCAAGAAGTTCCTCCTCTCTTTAGGATGGAAGCCTACCGAATGGAACTTCAAGAAGGATAAGGGTGGTGGCTTCATGAAGGATCACAACAATCAGTTGATCCCTACGAGTCCTAAGCTAACAGAGGATAGCTACCATACCCTGCCTGAAGGTCTCGGTAAGACTATAGCTGAGTACTACATGATGACCCATAGGAGACGGACGATATACAATGTGAATAAGCAAGGGGAGAAGAAGGGTGCCTTGGTTGCTGTAGCTGAGAGAGGGGATGGTCGGGTCACTGCTGATGGATTCACTTGTGGTACTCCGACCTCACGGTATAGACACAAGGGAGTCGTATGTAATATACCGAGACCTTCCTCTGCATACGGTAAGCAGATCAGGAGCCTCTTCTGTGTACCAGAGGGTAGACTCCTAGTAGGTGTAGACCTCTCAGGCATTGAGGCCCGTATGCTTGCCCACTTCCTCCTCCGTGGTAAGTACTTAAGTGCACAGAAGACTGCGGATCTCATACTGAGCCCGGATAAGACTAATGATTTCCATAGCTATAACGCTAAGCAGTGGGGAGTCTCTAGAGACATCGCAAAGAATGGTCTCTATGCTCTACTGTATGGGGCCGGAGCTAAGAAGTTAGCGAATACCTTAGGTAAGGATGAGAAGATGGGAGCCAAGTTGAAGAAGGCTTTCTTCTCAGCTCATCCTGGTATCAAGGAACTCATTGATGATCTTGAGACAGGCTTAGCTAGGAATGGTGGACACGTTAAGGGTATAGATGGTCGTCCCTTATACATAAGGGGAACCAATAAGTTACTCAATAGTCTGCTACAAGCATCTGCTGCTTATGTCTTTAAGAAGTGGATGGTACTCATAGCTGCCAAGAAGGCAGCATGTCTGGAGTATAGTAATATCCAACAGGTTATAGCGTACCATGATGAGCTACAGTTTGAGGTGGGGCCTGCTGATGGTTATCTAGCTTACTACGTAGCAGTGAACTGGGCCAGTGAATGTGAGGGTGCTGCCTTAGATATAGGTAAGCAATTAGGAATACTCGTACCCATTGAGGCTGAGGCTAAGATTGGGGAGAATTGGGGAGACACACATTGAGACATAAAGATTATGAGAGGTTAATTAGTGGTGTTGTAGCTAGGTTATACAAACAGTACCCTAATGTAGAGTGGGATGATCTTGAATCACAAGCATGGCTGATCATAACGGAGGACATAGATAAGTATGATGGAAAGAGGGGAGCTTCCTTAAGTACCTACCTGTACGGAAGAATCCTCGGAAGATTGCAACACTATATCCAGAGAGTAGTACTGAAGGAATACAATATGAATGGCATGAGGGATCATGCCGTATACCTTGAGGCTTCCCATGAGAGTCATGAGGCAGCAGTAGATGCTCGACTGGATATGGAGAGGATGCTGGAGGGTGAGGAAGGAACTACGAGAGACCTCATTGGGTGTATGATGCAAGGCTATACCCAATCTGAGGCAGCAGTTGAGGTAGGTATCAGTAGACAGAGAGCCTCTAAACTATTACTAAAGGTGAGGGTTAAGTATGAATAAGGGTGAGAAGGTAGAGAGGATGGAGAAGTTCGTTGGTACTAGAGAGGGGTACATCTTAGTGGATGTACCTAAAGATGAGGAAGCATGTAAGGGGTGTATCCATGAGGATCTTGAGGTATGTGGTATGGTATCTATGGGTGGCTGTGGTCTTAACCAGAGATGGGAGAAGGAATGAAAGACTTCTTAGGTAAGACATGTAAGGTCGGAGATGCAATAGTATTCATGGAGGTAAGCTACCGTGGACTTCTTAAGGGAGTAATCACTAAGATCTCTCCAAAGAAGGTGACAATAAGCTATGGAAAGAAGGTGACTTATCAATTCCATGATCAAGTAATTAAGATACAGGAGACCTAATGAAATACAAGTGTCCTAAGTGTGGGTCAACAGGCCCCTTTGATTATTATGGGAACTTATCTACAGAGGATGATAAGAGACATGACTACTGTAAGTGTGAGGAGTGTCGTCAGGAAATCCTCTTCATCTTTCAGTTAATTGAGGTAAGGGAGGAAGGAATCTAATGGGTATATGGTTATCATTAATACTCTGTGGTATAGCTGGGTGGATGCTAAGGGATGCTATCTTAGATTCACCAGTACATACTAAGGTAAAGAATAAAGTAAGGGATAAGGTAACAACTGATGCTGCCTTAGAGGCAGCTAAGGAAAGGATAAAAGCTAAGATGGAGAAACTAAAGGAGGAAGCGGAGGAGCAGAAGTCTGAAGGGGTTGACAAGTAGGACCTGAGTTGGTATAACTTACTATGGCCTAAGTAAAAGGGCTAAACTTATTTAAAGGAGAAGTAAAGATGGCTGAGAATTTAACTAAAGATGGTATCAACATTGATCAGAAGTATGCTGATGGTTACGTGAAGTTCAAGCTGACTAACATCAAGGTCTTCTGGGCTAAGGTTCATGAGCCAGATACTAAGTTTGAACATAAGTGGTCAGTTGATTGTCATCTTGAGGATGGCTTAGCTGGTGAGCTGAAGAAGCTTGGGTTCGCTGTGAATGATAAGACTCTGAAGGATGGCACAGTAATTAAGAATCTCTTCAAGGTCACAAAGAAGGTACGGACTGCTAAAGGTGTAGAGAACAAGCCACCTCAGGTAGTCGGGGCAGATGGTCGGACTCCCCACACTGAGCAAATAGGTAATGGTTCTATTTGCAACCTGAATCTGAGTGCTAAGGCATGGCCCATCAAGGGCACATGGATTCTCTCAGCATACCTCGACGGAGTTCAGGTGGTTGATGGAGTAGAGTTCGGTGGATTTGATGATGTCTCTGGAGACACCAATGACTTCTAAGGTTCTCCTGATAGATGGAGACATCGTAGCCTATAGAGCTGCTGCTGTCTGTGATGGAAGGCAGTATGCTCTTAGGTATATGAGAGAGGGCCAAGCAGTCACCCTCTTTGAAGAGTATAAGAAGGATGCAGACATCCTGAAGAAGTCTCTAGAGACGGAGGGTTTTCCCTGTACCTTAGATCTAGAGTTTGACCCAGAGCCTGAGAAGAATGCTAAGTACTTAATCACTAAGATAGTGCATGGTATCAAGATGGATTGTGAGGAACACTATGGATGTAAGATATCCCTACAGTTCTTCCTAAGTATAGAGGGTTCTTTCCGGGAGCAAGAGTTCCCTGAATACAAGAGTAACCGGAAGGATCTTCGGAGACCTCACCACCTTAATGCCATGAAGGATTACCTAGTGAGTAAGTATGGTGCCAAGAGTAAGCCCGGTCTCCTCGAAGCTGACGACATGATGGCTATGGGCCAAGGAGAGGATACCGTGATCTGTTCGATTGATAAGGATCTCCTCCAAGTTCCCGGGCACCACTTCAACTTTGTCAAGAAGATCTTCTCGGAGGTGACTGAGGAGCAGGGAAATAGGAGTCTATATAGCCAGATGTTAACAGGAGATGCTACGGATGGTATCCCCGGAATCAAAGGGGTTGGGGCAGTTACTGCTAAGAAGTTACTGAAGGATGTTCATAGCCCCTTCATGATGTACTGTGTGGTACTGAAGGAGTACCTACAGAGACATAAGCCAGAGGAAGGGGAAACCCAAGAGGATTTCCAGAGCCGTATGATTGCTACCGTAAGGGTTCATGCGAGACTACTTTACCTACTCCGTTCAGAGGATGATGGATGGGAAGCACCTACACAGGAGGATCATGCCAACCGGTAATGGAAGTCCCAAGAAGACTAGGGTAAAGAGGAGCCTACACCTTAAGATACCTATCAAGGCTATCAGTACCAACAAGCTGTACTCCGGAAGGAAGGTACGTTCCTACGTATATAAGAACTATCGGAAGCAAGTCCTTCAGTTCTTGGATGATAACTATAGTACTCCGGTGTCCCTCACAGGCAACCTTGTGATGGAGCTGGAGGTAGGCTTCAGTTCTCCCTTAAGTGATGCTAGTAATAGCGTGAAAGGTATAGAGGACTGTATCTCAGAGTACTATGGGTTCAATGATAGGCAGATAGTAACCATAGTTATCCACAAGTATATCGTAGATAAGGGCAAGGAGTATACCCATATCAAACTGAAGAAGACTCGTAAGATCATAGATAAGAGAAAGGCTAAGAGAGGAGCAAAGAAGAGGAATGGATAAGAACATAGGTGATCTGCAGAATGAGGTGAGGGAGATCCTCAAGTCCACTGATAAGGACGAGAGAGGACAGCGCATTGTTGAAATGATGAAGAAGATAAGTCCTGTAGGTGGTGAGGTAATAGCAGCGAGTAATGATCCCGCCTTCGCAGCTGGAGCTTACTTTGGAGCCTTCACTCTTATAGCCTTAGCTGCTGGCTCAGGTACTAATGTACCAGCCACAAGCTATCATGAGTTCACACTGACTGTAATGGCAATAGCCACAACTGCCTTAATACGGATGGAGAAAGATGAGAAAGAAGAATAAGGAGATCCCTGAGAGTGTGTACCTGACTCCCTCAGGAAGATATCGTACCTACTATTGGGATGGCCAAAGGAAGAAGAACGTAGGTCGGTATGATACTAAGGAGGAAGCAGAGTATGCCTTAGCTGTAGCTAAGAATGGCCACCACTGGTACGGCTTGATTGATGGGCCATACTTTGGATTCATCTACCGGATTACCCATAAGGTAACAGGTAAGATGTATATAGGCAGTAAACAGTTCTATCATTGGGATGGGCCTCCTGCTGGGTACAAGTGCTGTGATCTGGAGAGTCCTAAGTGGGATGAGAAGGCATGGAAGTACTCAGGATGGAAGGAGTACTGTGGTTCCAGCAGGGACTTAACGGCTGACGTTAAGGCCCAAGGTGCCCACATGTTCTACTTCCAGATCGAGAGGATGTGTAAGGATAAGTTAGACTTGCACCTATCTGAGATATTCCTGATGGTAGAGGAGAATGTTCTGGAGGCCCTCACGGACGAGGGTTACTACCAGTTCTACAATAAGAACATAGCATCCTGTGAGTTCCGTCAGCCCTTCAAGGAACATGAGGTCGAGGGAATGGCTGAGGATACCATGGAGGCAGTGAGGCATTACTACCTGAAGCCTAATAGATGTCCTAAGTGTAGTCGTGTATTACCTTATGGATCAGTAGGCCCCTGTTGTACTGTCCCAAAGGCTGTCTCTAGAGACAAACCATTAGCTCAACTACTGAGTGAGGGAGGTACCTTCGATGACATTCGTTAATATTAATCCAGTGTATAGAGAATGTAAGAACTGCAACTATGTCTACAACATGGCAGTGTCGGGACCTAAGTGTCCCTCCTGTGGTGCCGTAGGGTACAGGGGAGATACACATTGGGAAGAGGATGTTGATCCTAGGGTGGACGATGCTGTCCTAGGTAATCCAATGGATGACCAAGTAGGTGGCCAGCATTACAAGAGTATGGCCATCCAGCCCACTGAGTATATCCAGAGGAATAAGATGGGTTGGTGTGAGGGTAACATCGTGAAGTACATCAGCCGTCATGAGAATAAGAACGGAAGAGAGGATGTGGAGAAGGTAATTCATTATGCAAAGCTGTTGCTTCAGTTAGAATACTGATGAGGGTACGAAGGAGTGCCGTAGAAGTAGCTGAGGATATTAGGCAGGGAAGTAAGACTTGTAATATCTGTGGATCACATAAGATATTTAGTGAGTACCACAAGCAGAAGGAGATGCCTGATGGTAGGCGAGGCATGTGTATCATATGCTTCAATGAGAGGTCAGTGAGAAGTAAGGACTCTTACAGACGTACACAAAGAGATCTCCGATACAGGAGATTATATAAGATTACATTGGAGGAGTATGAGACTATGTTTGAAGAACAAGGAGGGAGCTGTGCTATCTGTGGGAATCCTTCAGGAGTATCCTTAGCAGTAGATCATGACCATATCACAGGGAAGGTAAGAGGACTATTGTGTTGGTCATGTAATAGTGCTATTGGATTACTAGGAGATACAGCGGAGTCTGTAATGAAGGCAGTAAGATATCTGGAGGTGTCCCATTAAGACAACTACATTCGCAACTATAAGGGTGACACATGGAGACGAGCCAGTACTTGAGGTATTTGGTCCGGGTCAAGGGACCGTAGTGGTCTCCTTGACCGGGGATGAGTTCCTCATGTTACTAGCTGAATTGCATAATGGTCTGACAGATTCTAGGAGAGCTGAGCTGAAGGAGCAGATAGCATACAACTTAGAGAAGGAGCAGAGAAGATAATGGATATAAGTGAAGCTATAGAAATGGCTAAGGGTGGCTGCCACGTTGCTAGGGCAGGATGGAATGGGAGGGGAATGTATGTAGCTTATCAGCCCGGATACCCTGATGGGATCATAGCTAACAAGCAGACGAGAGCAGTCCATGGGTTGCATGATGGAGATCTTGTAGCAGTACAACCTTATCTACAACTAAGATGTGTTGATGGTTCCTTCCAGATGTGGGTAGCATCTCAGTCAGATCTGTTAGCTGATGATTGGGAGATCGTATGAAGATAATAGTTAAGCCGGGTGCTAAGAGGCCACGACATGCTACCAAGGGATCATGTGGTTATGATCTTGCGAGTACCAAGACCCTAATCATTAGACCGGGTTGCCATGCTAAGGTTCCAACAGGAATCCATATGGAAGTACCACGAGGGGAAGCCGGGACTATCTCTCATAGATCCGGGATGAATACCAAGCAGGGCATACAAGCATATGGTAGGATAGATTCTGATTACATCGGAGAGATCTATGTGACACTCTACAATAATGATCCTGAGCACTTCATCCGTATTGAGGATGGTGATTGGATAGCTCAGATAGTATTCGTAAGTGTTAACCACCACACCTTTGAGGAAGTAGAAGAACTGAGAAGAACAGAGAGAGGAGATAATGGGTATGGCTCAACAGGGAAATAAGGAAGTACATATGATGATCGATATAGAGACTCTGGATACTAAAGCTACTGCCTTGATACTTCAAGTGGGTGTCGTCATATTCAATCGGAAGAAGAACATAGAGACTATGGAGATGAACCTTGGGTGGCACCAGCAGATAGTGGATGGCCGAACTGTCTCTAGAGACACACTGGATTGGCATAAGAAGCAGGGCAGAAACTGGAAGGTCTTCTTTGGAGCCATTGGTTCCATACAGATTCTTAATGAGGTGATGAAGGAACTCCAAAGAGTATATGATATCAAGAAGGTCTGGAGTAGAGGCTCCATGGATGCTGCTGTTCTTCGGGATGCTGGGTGCTACCCCTTCCCTTACTGGATGGAGAGGGATTGTAGGACTCTAGATGAATTCAAGAAGATGGAGAAGAAGAACTCTCATAATGCCTTGGATGACTGTATGAATCAGGTGAACCATGTAAGGAGTGTACTATGGAACAATGCCCAAGCTGTGACTGCCTAATGGATGGTAACACCTGTGAGAACTGTGGCTATCGTCAGTTCTCCCTGAACGTAGGGCTAGGATTCGTAGATGAAGGTAATGTATGTGTCCCTGAATGTGATAGGACATACTGTATAGAGAAGCTAGGTGATGATACGATCTTCTGTCCCCACATGGAGAAGATGGCACACTCTAAGGAGTACCATACATTAACCATTTTCTGTAACCCAGAACCAAAGGATGAGATGTGGCAATGAAGAAGAGATATCCAAGGAGTGGGCCTGATGTTAACCCATGGAGACTAGAGGCAGAGGCTAAGAATACTGGTGTACTATCTTCCCCTGCATTCATAAAGGCCTGTAAGGCTGTAGGTATAGAGCCTAATAGGAGACAAGCAAGTAAGTTCCGGAAGGGCAGAGGTTTAGCGTACCAGAAGGGGAGAGTGAATGAGATATCGTAAGAGACCAATAGTAGTAGAGGCTGAACAATGTATCTATGGTGATATCATGAGGGCTAAGTGGCTCTTCGAGGCTAGAGAGGGTGGAATACTCTACAATGGCAGTGATGGTGTATACATCCAGACCCTAGAGGGTGACATGAGGGTTGATAATGGAGACTATATAATCAGGGGGATCGAGGGGGAATTGTACCCCTGCAAAGAGGAGATCTTCCTAAAGACGTATGAGGAGGTGTAGGATGCCAATATACAGTTATCAGTGTAGGAGCTGTGGCCATGAAGAAGAGCACCAGCATACAGTGGAGCAGAGGGATACGAGGCATGACTGCCCGGGCTGTGGTGGTGTACTACAGAAGTCTATAGGAAATAAGGGAGGGTTCCGGCTAGGTAAGGAAGGAGATGTAGGGTGGGCTGAAGATGGATACAGTACTCACTATGGAGATCAGGAAAACTTCAAGGCCGGGAGGAAAATCTATTGAGTAAGGAAGAGGATTGGGAGGCCGAGGCAGTAGGTATGAGCTTCAGGTGTCCAGAGTGTATAGAGTATTGGAGAAGTACCTTTAAGTATTGGAAGGGATTAGGGAAGGATGTACCAGCAATCCTTTGTTGTCCAATCTGTAATCATAAGATCGGGAGGAAATTAGTATGGTAGTCTTAGAACATAACCGTGGTGTACTGAAGGTTCGTGATGATTTCATCATTGGATACAAGATGACATCTCATAAGGAGAAGGGAAGAGACTGGAAGAGTGGTAAGAGGAAGCCTGAGAAGGATAAGATGGTATTCTCTTTAGAGCTGTACTTGGACAGTACAACAGATTATACCTATCTGAAGTTCTCCTCTTCTAAGAAGTTGATGAAGGCATGTAAGATTCTGGATGAGATCTTATGATTACCAATGAGATGTTAAGATGTATAGAGAGGGCTACAGGTCATGATGATGCTGTGGCCTCTCTAGGTAAGCAGGGTGGCTCAGATGTCCTGAAGTTAGTGGTTAAGGATCGAGAGTGTCTCATTAAATTAGATAGGTCATTCTCTGAAGATCCACCATTAGCTATGGCAATTACTAGGCACGTAATCCACTCCATTCAGAGAGACTTAGCTGACAGGGCCTTGAAGGATCTGGAGTCCTTATTATGAATGAAACGGAAAGAATAATCTTGGATGGGCCATACCTTTTCTCAGTGGAGGGTGTGGCCGTCTCTAGTTATAGATGTTGGTTCTCTAAGCAGAACCCAGAGGGATGCAAGGGAGTATCCTTGAAGATGATAAAGATGCTAGATAGGGCATACGAGGAGGGGAAGAATGATAGAGACACCAACCTTTGATGGGCTGCCTGATGATATTCGGGAGCTCATCACGTACCGGAAGGCCCATTACCACTACAGGAATGGCCGTAAGAATAATGATGGCTCCCTAGGGACTATAGACATCGGTGGTCTACAGTTGAATGAGGAGTTAGCTAAGATGTATAAGAGAGGACAGGATGATAGAGCACAGCTTCCATAATGTATAAGTTAAGAGAATGCCCTCAGCATGGGATCACCCTCTACTATGTCAACAAGAAGCATGGAGCCTCTCGATGTATGAGGTGTGCAGCAGAGAGGCAGTTGATGGTAGGTAGGAGACGGAAGTTACGGCTAGTAGAGTACAAAGGAGGAGAATGTAGTGTCTGTGGGTTCAATGATCTTGATAGACCAGAGTGCTTTGACTTCCACCATACAGAGCCTACTTCCAAGAGTTTCCAACTAGGTGGTTGTCATTCAACTATGGCATATAAGAAGCAACAGGCAGAGGTAGATAAGTGCATACTCATCTGCTCTAATTGCCATAAGACTTTGCACAAAGGTAGTCAATATGATTGAACATAACTTTAGAAACGTCATTGCCCGTAATGTTTTTTACAATAAGTATGCCCTGACTCAGACAGATACGTGGCCAGAGAGATGTAGGACTATAGCTGAGGATGTAGTAGGTGAGATGAATGGTAGAAGAAGGAGACTACTCTCTCAGTCTGATCAGTCAGAGCTAGTATCCCTCATGACTCAGATGAAGTGGATGCCCGGTGGACGGTACATCTATTATGCTGGGAGGAATGCCCACTTCTTCAATAACTGTTTCTGCCTGAAGGCTGAAGAGGATACTAGAGAGGAGTGGGCAGCATTAGCACAAAGGAGTACGAGCTGCTTGATGACGGGTGGTGGCATAGGCGTAGACTACAGCATACTAAGAGGGAAGGGGAGACCAATCAGGAGAACCGGAGGAGTAGCCTCAGGGCCCCTCTCACTGGCCGAACTAGTGAATGGTATAGGGCAGAACGTAATGCAGGGTGGAAGCCGTAGGAGTGCCATATACGGCTCCCTGTTGTGGTCTCATGATGATGCTTGGGATTGGATCAATGCTAAGGATTGGGATGCCATGGAGATAAGGAAGGGGCTGACCTATGGTGATCTGAAGAGAGCCGACTTTAACTTTCGTGCTCCCTTAGATATGACAAACATATCTCTGAACTACGACGACAGCTTCCTAGAGAGAGTGGATGATGGGGTGCTACCTGATATCTATCTGCATAACGTAATGAATGCTATGAGAACTGGTGAGCCCGGGTTCTCCTTTAACTTCGGAAGGAAGTCTCTAGAGACATTGAGGAATGCCTGTTGTGAGATTACCAGTGAGGATGACAGTGACTGCTGTAATCTAGGTGCAGTCAATATGGCTAACGTGGAGACTATAGAGGAATTCCGTGAGGTAGTATCCTTGGGAGCTAAGTTCCTCGTATGTGGTTCAGTCCGTGCAGATCTCCCTTATAAGAAAGTGGAGCAAGTACGGGAGGAGAATCGGAGGATAGGTGTAGGCCTCATGGGTGTCCATGAATGGTTACTGAAGCGGGGCTACAAGTATGGAATGAACGATGAGCTGAAGGAGTGGATGTATGCCTACGAAGAGGAATCCGAAAGATCAGCAAATGAACATTGCGATAGACTCTATCTTAACCGTCCTAAGGGCTACCGAGCTATTGCCCCAACAGGAACTATTGGTATCCTTGCTGGAACAACTACGGGAATCGAGCCACTCTATTCGGTTGCCTATAAGAGAAGGTATCTGGTGGATGGGACTGATTGGAAGTACGAGTACGTCATAGATAGTACAGCAGAGGGTCTCATACAGAAGCACAACCTAGACCCGGAGAGCATAGAGACGGCAGTAGATTTAGCTAAGGAGCCGAAGAGACGTATAGAGTTCCAAGCTGACATGCAGGACTTCGTTGATCATGCTATCAGTTCAACTATTAACCTTCCAGCATGGGGAACCGATGGGAATTGTGAGGACAGTGTTCAGCCATTTGCCGAAGTCTTGGCAGAGTTTGCCCCAAGACTTAGAGGATTCACCTGTTACCCCGATGGCTCCAGAGGAGGTCAGCCCCTCGAAAGGGTTAGCTACACAGAAGCTAAGGGACGAACAGGAAATGTTTACACAGAAAGCCATGATGTCTGTGAGATTACAGGAGGAGGCAGCTGCGGCTAAGGTAAATCTTAAGGAGTCTGTGCTGGAAGCCCAGCAGAATGCTCAGCGGGATATTGATAGAAGGATACAGAATACTCAGTTAGCCCATGATGAGGCTGTTGCTGCCCTAAAGGGGAACATCATGAGCCCACGGGCCATTAGGTCTAAGGATGGAGAGGAGTCCGAGTTAAGGACTGCAGTAACTTGGATACATAAGCAGGTAAACAAGGAGGGGAGTATAGATCTAGGAGGTGATGTATCATTGTTACGTATTGATGTTATCCGGGATGCGATGAAGTTCGAGGAAGAACTCAGGTTCGTAATCGAGACACCTGAGGGTCGTACTAAGCATTTCACAGGACCACTGTGGTCTTTCAGGGAATGTAGATCAGCCGAGGACTTCGTACTGAGAGGGCTAGGTTATGCCGAAGGTTAAGGAGGGCCGGAATGAAGGAGGTATTGGAGCAGGAAGGGTTCCTTTTCATTAAGGATGAACGGTTGCAACCACTAGATGGTAGAAGTTACTATAGGCTCCTAGCTACATACGAAGGTAAGTACATATATCTAGCTTGTCAGATAGATCATATTGCTAATCCAGTATCAAAGAGACAAGTGAGGTTCAAACTGAGACAATGGAAGATAAAAGAAAGAAGGGGGTGATCATCATCTGTGCATGTGAGGAGGCCGATAAGAACTGTTATCTTACATGTGCGAAGGGGAGACGGATAGAGCCTACACGAGTCTACTGTATACCTTCATGGCCTAAGAAGAATCTCTAGGAAGTCTCTAGAGACAGCAAAGGCCCTATAGTTAATTCTATAGGGCCTTCTTTGCTACATCTGTTCTATCACTACATTCTCAAAGATTAGTCTGTACTTCATCCCCTCCGGCTTATCAGGTGGAGGCTCAGGAGTCTCAGGTAACGGAGGATTCTCCGGGGTAGGATACCATGGGTCTACTGTAATTACAGTGGAGTTCCCACTGAGTTCCCCATGATCTTCTGCTCGTATCCAGTAATTATGAGAGAGTCCATCATCTATATAAGGTACAGTGTAGGTATCATCCGTCACTGGTATCATAGCGTATGGCCCATTCTCATCTGTGTCTACGTAAAAGAATATTTGATAGTCAGTACACTCAGGGCATTGCTCTAAGTATCCTGACCATGTGAAGGTTATCTCCACTGGCTTCGTATCTGCTGCGAAGGATGTTAGTACCATAGTGGCTACCATCATCATGGTTATTAGTAATTTCTTAAGCATCTACTCTTCTCCTAAATAGTATGTTTGGTTATCAGGAACATCAACAGATGGATGTATTGAGAGCTGTCCATCAAAGAGTACAGTGGAGTTTGTAATAGCAGCTCCATAGGTTGTGTCTGTAATCTCATCACTGGATATAGTTATTACAGTATCCTTTGCTCCCCTGTTTGTGGCAGCACCTTCGGAATGCCCATTATTTATAACAATCTGATCAAATTCTATGGGAGTATCAAAGACCACTAAGAGTCTATTAAGTTCTCCACTGAGGACTGAAGACGAGTGCCACGACCTATCTGCATGTGTGTCTATCCTAGATAGGGAGGTGTTGAAGGCATTCTCAGGTATATATGGACTGGAGTGTTCCGTAGTAGCATCAGCAGTGAATCCTGAAGTCACGGGGATTACTACTCCTCTTAGTAAGAATTCTATGGATCTTATACTAGAGTATCCTCCTCCCCAAGTATTTAGGATATCAAAGATAACACTCTTTGCAGTTACAGTATCACGAACTGGGATAGGATATGGTTCTCTCGGAGGTACAAATTCCCCAGTCCACCGAGCTACCTTACTAAGCCTGAATTCCTCTATATGTGCATTAGATGGGTCAGAGGCAAAATTAGTAGCCATCCTACCAATACATAGGGGAGCTGAGTAATCCGTTATCGTTTCCCCAAGAGCTGTGCTCTCTAAGATCCCATCAACATACATATAAGAATCAACACCATCACAAACAATAGCTATGTGTGTCCATACATTAGGATCTTTGCCTGCTGAACTGAATAGTATGCTATCATTAGTTTTATTTATGAACATTATCTGCTCAGACTGGTTTATCTTTATATACCAACCGGCATACGGTGTTGACCCTTGGTTCTTACCTGCAAATATCTGGTCTCCTCCAGAATGAAAGTTAACCCAGAAGTCTATGGTATACGCACCACCATTTGACTTCTGGGCATCATCATGAGCAACCGCTAAGTAACCACCTCCTGTTAGTTCTATGGAGGTATCACCAAACTTAGCCACAGCATCATCATGTTGAGCACTAGTGGGTGTGACTATGGCTCCAGTATCAGACGAGTCTAGGAAATCAACAGATCCATTAAGACCATCCCCATGTACTAGTAATACAGTGTTGGCATCGGGGCCAGTAGGCCCAACCTCTTCATCATACTCTTCAGGGTATGGTGCTGTGGGTGGAAGGAAGTCCTCTGTCCATCTGGCTATTCCTTTACTAACCCTAAGTTCATCAACATATCCATCTCCTCTTTGTGCAGATACAGCTGACCCATATACATTGTTTGCGGGGAGGTTTACACTTCCGGCACCTATTATCGTTTCTGTGTCCATTAAGGTGCCGTTAATATACGCTTTGAATACATCTCCCTCTCTAACTAAGGCGTAGTGTTGCCACTCATTTGGAGTTACTGCAAAGCTCAACTCTAAGGTAGAATCTATATAAACCCTACCTAACGTTGTTGAGGATAAGTATAGTGAGTGGAAGTAGTTAGCTGATGTTATATTACTTATCAAGAGAGCACCGGCAGCTATGGGGTATATCCAAGCGTCAATAGTGAAGTCTCCATCAAACACAAAGTCGTCTGATTCAGGAAGATCTATCCTTGAGGCATTATTCCAGAACATAGATGTTGCCCCAAAGCGGCTCTGAGCATCCTTATGAACAGGAGTGCCCTCTCCTACAGTCATGATGTGTCCACTTGGAGAACTATCCGTAAAGGTAGTATCCCCATCAGTAGTGTCTGAATGAATTAGAAGAGTAGTAAAGGCATCAACTCCTCCTCCTCCTTCATCTTGAGGCACTAAGATTATATGGCCTCTCCCCTTCCCCTTCTTACCCTTCTTAGGCTTCTTCCTTTTGACAGTCTCAAAGACCCTTGGTTGGTTCTTAAAGAATACCCTCATACTATGCCCCCAAGAAGTAATAGATAGATCCTGTTACACCTACGGCTCTCAGCTTGTACTGGACAGTATCACCACCAGCTACAACTATTCTATCACCACCAAATGGACCCACATCTCCACCCTCCAACTTAAAGAAGGTTGTCCCACTATCATAAGATACTAAGACTACCACTGATCCTACCGCATCACCTAGATGCTTCACAGCAAGATCTAGATTTCCTTTTGTATCACTAAGAACTGCACTCTCACCATCTGCTACAAATGTGCCTGATATACTAGCCATCGTTATTCTCCTTTCTTATTTCTTTGCTTTCTTAGCCTGTGCAGCCTTGTATGCAGCTCTCTTCTTTGCTACGGCAGCCTTATGCTTGGCCTCTGCCTTTGCCATGATGTTTACCTTCGGATCATACATACTTCCCTTAACTGATACCTTCTTCTTAGCTACTGGCTTCTTCTTAGCTGGTGCCTTCTTAACTACTTTCTTCCTTACTGCCATCTTACTTCTCCTTTTCTTCTTCTTTATCTTATGTCTCTAGAGACTTACACATCATCTACTAGGACTATATCAAACCCTGCTGCAAAGGCTGCACCAGATGCACCCCCTGCTGTCATCTCTACTCTCATCTCTATGTCAACCCCCGCAGCAAACTTCTCAGGCTCACTGTAATCATGTTGAATATGGGAGCTCCCCGAATCAGCCAAAGCAGACACATGCTTCAGTTGGAATACCTTACCGGGTTCTCTAGCTCTCAGTTGGATAATATAGTTAGTACTCTTGGATGCCCCTGCCGTGGCTGCATACCAATCCCTCATGTATCCTGTCTTCCCTGCTGGAATTGTATAGACTGCCATTAAGGTCTGGTTGTTCCCGGGTTGTATCACAGCCCTAACCTTAGTTGTATCTGTTGGTTTACCTAAGGTTGTAGCCGTATCCTCATAGCAGTAGATGTGACCTACATTGTCTACAGTCCCATTGTTCTTCATTCGGAAGATACGGTATAAGGGTGTATCTAAGGTAACTTTAGTCTGACCCTGTAGAGTAACCGTCTGCTCCACTAAAGCACCTGAAAGATCCAGACCTTGTAGCTTCAGCTCCTGTGTATCTGCTATGCTCTCCGAGGAGATAGTATCTATATCAGCTCCTGTACTATATACGTACCTCATCTGGTTCAGGTGACTATCATCGGCACCATCCCATACAGTTACAACTCCATCTGATGTATCAAAGTCGGGAGCTGCCCCAAACTTATGTATAAAGGTACTACCGATTACGACTCCCTTACTTATAGCTAAGCCACTCTCGGCATCCGTGATCTTAAGGTTCCCACTCTCGGATGCCCCTATGTCCACTAAGGTTCCATCAGGAGTAGCTGCCTTGATCTGGCTGGTTACATTGATGCTCTTCTGAATCGTTATATTACTTACAGTTACTGTATCAGTTGTATAGAATTCTAACTTAAGAGCATTGAATAGTTCCGGAGCAAACTCATAGTTTCTACTACTGTATTTCGTACTATTCCCTGACTCATCTAGCAGTGTCCTAGAGACTCCACCAGAACCCAGCAGAGTTACCTTCAGATTACTGAAGTCCCCTGTGAATGCTCCAATACCTACTTGGTGTGCACTCACGGTTCTACCGAAGTGGACAAGTAAGGTCTTAGGACTCGTCACTTCATCATTCTGAATCCTCGTATGTAATCCATTGAAGGGTACTAAGATGACTGCCTTCCCGGTAGCATCCAGATCCTCCCATCCAACCCATGTACTTTCCTCCACCCATATATCAGCTATGTATACTGAATCAGATGCAATAGTCTCCATGGTAGTCTCGGAGAGACTAATGGTATTACCCGGCATTGGCCTCCCATACTTAATTCCCATATTATATCCCCACCATCTTCAGGACTACCCCACCTAGAACTCCAAGGGATGCTACTAATCCTATGGACTTATACATGAAGGCCTTCAGTTCATCTATCTTAGTATCCTGCTCCTTATCCTTCTCCCTCTGTAAATCTTCCATCTGTTCCATTCTATGATTAATGCGTTCCATAGCCTTGAAGGCTTCTGTCAGGTGTATCACTGTCTCTCTCATCTGGTCTTGTCCTTCCATCAGTTTCTCTACGGCTCTCTTGAGATCCTTAATGACAGACTCAGTGAGCACATGGTACTGACAGGTATTGGAGCCGCAATCTGGTATACTCTGCATTATCCTTTATCCCTTTCTTTTATAGTGTACTCCGATTCCTATTAGTGCTCCTATCCTTACTCCCCAATATCCTATCTTAGCCCTAGTCCTGCTTATACCTGACTCAAGGATCATCTCATAGAAGAGCCCATCAGCCTTCATTCGATCCTCCTTACACTCAGCCTTTCTACAGAGCCAATCATGAATCACTGCTGCCTTCTTAGTTCTCTTAAAGGGTGGTATGATTCCCCAGAATATCCTAGGAGCACTCGCTCCATCAAATAGGAATCCCCCCGGTACAGTTATCCCATGAGCAGTAAAGTCCTCTAAGGTTCTCTCCTTATCATATCCCTCAGTTATTGTCTTAAGTTCCATAGGCACTCCCTTCCTGTATCTTAGGTTCCATCTGTTACCCCTTCGGCCATTGCCTTAGTCCTCTCATCAGGCTTCGTATGATGAAGGATATAGTAAGCATCCCGGACTGCTGCTGTATCATTAGCATCCTGCAGTACCTTCTTCATCAGCTCATCACCTAACCCCGGCTTCTTCTCTCCATTCACTACGGCAGTCTTCTCAAGTACATCAGCTAGGAATAAGGAAGTCTGTTGATCCCAGCTCATCTCATTAGGATCATCAGGAATCTCTCCAACCTCCGTATGCCTCCCAAGACGAACCTTAGCTGGCCCTACTGAACCATCTAGAAACTGGTAGAGACCCTTAGCACTAGACTTAGGCTTACCTGCTTGGGGCTTATTGAAGCCCACTAGCTTACCACTGTTTTCCATGATCCCTACGGTCTCAGCAAACTTCATGGCATTCTCTAGGGCTACTTCCCTAGGAATGCCAAGCCGATCAGCATGACTAAAGACTACTGTCTCTATATCCTTACTTATCCTCTGTTCCACCTTCTGCTCCATCAAGTTCCTCTGTTGGCATGACAAGCTCACTGTTGGTAGGGCTATTAGAGCTGCTAGACTTATCACCAATAGCAGTCGCATGATCTTCATCATAGTTCGTAGAGATATCTCCACCTGCAGTATTAGTGGTCTCACCTCTGTCCTCAGCTATACTTTTATAAGAGACTACACCCATGGTAATGAAGGGAATCCCATTACCTATAGTCGTCAAGACTTGACTCTGGACATCCAGCTCAGTCTTTGGCATCTTCATCTCAAATGGATCCGGTTGTATCCTAGCAATCTCCTGTGAGGCTATAACGTTGCTGAGTGCCTTAGCAACACCACAAGCTTCAGTGTCTTCCTCACATTCAAACTTCATCATCTCTGATATAGCCTTAGCCTTACTGGTGACAGCCTTAGTACTCTCTACCCGATGCTTACTGTAGGCTTCAGTATAGTCACCAACCATGTCCACTGTATTCTGGGTAGCACAGCCCATTAGGGCCATACTGACTGCCAGAAGGATTACTACAAGTACTTTACTTCCTTTCATATATCCCTCACTTAAAGTATTCCTATTGATTTCATTAGTATAAACAATAGGATAAATATAGTTAATGCTACATTGAATAACTGTATAAGTTTCCTCATTATCCCCTAAAGGCTCTAGAGACACTATCAGAAGTGATACGGTCTTCCTTAGCCTTCCCCTTGTTATACTTCCTTATCTTCTTACTTAGGTTCCCACTGTAGGCACCCTTGCCCTTCTTCCTATTCTTCTTCACTTCATCAAGGATACTCTGCTTCTCTTGATTTGCATAGGTACTTTGCCCAGCACTAGATCTACCGTAAGCAATAGTACCAATCATAGGTACGGAACTAAGGGTCTTAGCCTTGAACTCCTTCTCACTACTAGCTAAGGAATAGACATCAGCTATGAAAGAGTCTGCATACCTCACTGGAGGCAGTAGGTTAGCCATCAGAGTCTTTACAACACTATCTGAGGTCATCCCCTTCTCCAGTGTATACTTGCTCATGAAGAGCATCTGAAGGAGGTTATCCATGGTGTTATCTGTGAAGGTACTATCTTTACCCCTTATGAGGTCCTTCAGTTCATCAGCTCCTGCACCAGCTGCTGCGTAGATCATGAGGATGCTAGAGACCTTCATGGCTCCCTTAGCATAATTCCCCTTCTTCATCTCCTTGGCTCCCTCTCGCATTGCTGCTGAGGTAGCTCTTAGGGTGAAGGTCTTAAGCATATACAGCATCCTCATATTGCCAGCCCCTAGATAACCCTTGGACTGCTGACTCAGTGTCACAGGTTGGAACTCACTCAGCTCCGAGATGAGGACTGTCATGACATCATTAGTCTTCTTCCCGGTCTGCATCTCATCCCATACGTTCTCCGTATCCTTCCCAAAGAATGGCTCATACTTCTTCATGAAACCTTCCTTCTCTCCGGCCCTCTGATACTTCCTATGGGCAGCCTTCATGAATGCTTCCTTACCTATAAGATCCGTGAACTTCAAGCCACTGTACTTAAAGGCTTTCTCTACCCATTCATTAGTTATCTTACCTTGGGAGAATTCCCTCAGTTGATTAGTGAAGTCTGCTTCCTCTACGAATGCTCCAGTAGGCCCACCCTTTCCGGTAAGCTCCCTCTTAGCAATCTTGAATACGTCCGAGAAGGCATCCTTGACAGCACCCATAGAATCCGTGTTGATCCCATGAGCATAGAAGAGTATTGGGATATCACCAAGCTGTGTCAGTGCACTTAAGAAATTACCCATTGTAGCTATGTAGCCTACGTTCCTTACGGCATCCATGACACCGTGAGCTCCCTTCTGTCTCAGCCTAGCATTGATAAGATCTGTAACAGCCTGCTGATCCTCACCACTTCTAGTACCCATCTCCTCACTTATTAAGGAACCCAACCTATTACTTAAGTCTCCCTCAAGATCCTCAAGCTTCCCAGCCATAGCATCATACTCAGCCATAGCTAGTTCCCTAGGTATACCTTCCTCCATTCCCTCTATGGCCTTAAACTTAGTCATTAAGGTCTGTATATCAGCCTTCCTTGTGGAACCTCCTATGAATTCCCTCTGTCCTATCTTCTCATTCATCTCAAAGATATGTCCTAAGAGGCTCTCCGATGCATTGCTATAGAAACCTTTGGTCTCAGCAGTAACAAAGGGGATTGTCCTCTGCTTACTAGCTCCGGGTCTCGGCAACTGTCTGAAGTGTCCTGCTTGAAGCATATCGGTTACTACCTGTGCCTTCTGATCCTCAGTCAGTACGGATACTCCTAACCTCTTAGCCTCTTGATTCATAGCGTATCCAATAGGGCCCTTCATCTCCTCATCCTTCAGCAGATGATCCATGAGACCTACCACATCATCCACTCTCCTCGGAAAGTAGAAGTCCTTCTGAGTACCACCGAGGCCTACTTCCTCCTGCCTCTTCCTTAGATCATCCAGAATCTCCTTCATGGGAGCATAAGCCTCCTTAGGAATCTCTTTGATAATCTCTTGGTTCTGCTTAGTGTTACTATTAAAGAGTGCAAAGTCATACCTAGTCTGCTCACTTTCAGAGAGGCTCTTATACCACCTCATGAAAGGATCAGCCTTGGTACTGTACTCCTTCTGTTTTCTTATGAGCTTACTCTCAAATTTCATGAGATTTCCATGTAACTTAGGAGATAGCTCAAGGAGCATATCACTCACCGGCTTAGCTACATGCTCTGCCAGATTCTTAATGTTCTTCAGCTGTTCCTTCAGGCCTGTCACCATCTTAGCCTTAGGGCCCTTACCAGCCATCACTTCAGCAGTAGCCTTCTCCGTGTCTACCGGGAAGTCAGCTTCCATCTCCTCCGTTAGAGTCTTCTTAGTTCTCTTAGCTTGTGCTATCTCAGTACCTAAGGTCAGTACTTCGCTAAGCATATTATACTCACCCTTCTTAAGTCCTAAGGCATTACCTATGAAGTCCACTAACTTATCCCATAGACTCCTCTTCTCCGTAACCTTAATTCCTTTAAGCATACTCTGGAACTCAGGGTTAGCGAATGCCATACTCAGGAATTCCTTATTATTCAGGAGACCATAAGCTCTCTGGCCAACCTTATTCTTTATAGAGAACTCTGACTGAACGAAGTCTTCAGAAGTCTCTAGAGCCTTTAGAGCTGTGATATCTGCTGGACTCAGGAAGTTCTTCTTCGAGGCATAGTCCCTCACCTCTCTCCTCAACTTAGTAACCTTATCATTCAGTTCCTTATTACCTGCCATCTCAGCTACGGTGATACCATGGACTACCTCATGCAACCTAGTGGTATGTAGTACGTCCTTCCTTAAGGTTATGAGCCCATCCTTATGGCTATTCTTATGGCCCATTACTACTTGGAGGGCCTTCAGTTTCTCATGAGGAACATTAGCAAGCAGCATCTTAGCTAAGGACTTCTCTACTTTCCCAGAGCTTACCTCATTAGCTACAGACTCCAGCAAGGATAATCCATCCGGGAACTTAGCTTTCAAGTTAGCAGCATCTACCTCAAATTCATCCCGTTCCCTCAGTAGACTCTGAAGGGCATCCTCATTAGCTGGACTTCTGTTCTCCATATCCAGCAACCTTACGATACCTAACTGCCTTGCGTCCTGCTTCCTCCACTGATTAGCTATAGCCTCACCTTCAAGACTGTAGTCCTCTGTCCCTAATTCATTATTATACCTACCAGCATTGGCAGCCTTAAGGATGTCATCGACTTCCCCTATTGTATCTAAGGCACTAGAGTCTCTCAAGACAGAACCCATAACTAAATCCCTCTGAGCCATGATCTCACTACGAAGCTCCTTAATATCCCTCAGGGCCTTAATATTCTCAGGGGTTGCACCTTCCTTCTTAATGATATTGGTAATCTCCCTAGATGCCTTATGTACCCTAGCCATATTATGGCCCCATGCTTTGAACCTCTCATGGAATACATCAGGGTTATCACGCTCCATAGTAGTATCAATAGGAGTCATTGAGTCCTTAAGACTACCAGCATCTGGACTAAGATCATACTCATCAGACATCTTAGCGAACTCCATAGCCTCATCAGGATTATTAAAGGCTGGCCCAGCATTCTCACCGTTCCTCAGTAAGAGTACCTTAGCTGGCTCTCCCTTCTCCCGGGGAGCTAAGACTACTTCGTAACGACCATCAGGAGTCTCAAGTCTCTCCACTGCATCAGACCCCTTCTTATTCTTAGCAACCTTCTTGCCACTAATGGTATACCAGATCTTCTTCAGGGTATACTTCCCCTTATCTTCCTGAGTGTACTGTGTAGGATCCTCAGTTGTAGCTAAGGTACTCTCATCTTCTTCCTTAGTACCCTCCATAGATGACTCGGATGCTACGTCCTCATCTTGTGTCTCAGTCATCTGCTCACTCTGGGCAGCCTTCTCCTGTGACTCGAAGAGTGTATCAGTACTGACCATGGCTACGTTGCCACCCTCATCAGCTATCTTAGCAGTATCAGTAGTGTTCTCTTCAGCCTTAGCTAAGGACTGCATCTTCTCCCTTATGTTCCCGGCAGTCAATTCCTTAGGCCCCTGAGCTACATCACCTAGGGCCATAGCAAACATGCCCATCTTGTCGTCCATCTTCATACCTTTAGTAACCTTCTGGTATGCTTCAGTATACTGTTTAGGGCCCTCAGCACTCTCACTGTTAGCCACTATGAATTCATCTATCTCAGTCTTCTGCTTATCACTCAGCTTCTCTCTGGTCTTCTCAGCAGCCTTCTCTCGAACCTTATCTTCCCAAAGCTCTAGCTCACGCTTACCTTCAATGCCTTCTCTCGCAGCTTTACGGCTTCCCGCCCGGTAGACCTTACCGTCCTTAGATACCTTGAACTGCTTTCCTTTAGTGCTTCTGCCAACTTCAATAGTTGAACCATCTGTGAATCTACTTCCGGTGTACTTCTTACCATCCCTGTATTCCTCCACTTCGACAGGGCCATCCGATACCGGAGTAGCCCTCTTAGCTAATAGTATCGCATCATCTGCTGGTATATCCTTATCCATCCATTCCATGGCTAAGGTGCTCTGCTCCTCGTCCATGGGTACATCAGTCTCAGGAGATATGTAAGCCTCCTCTACACGCCCTACAGGTTCCTCTATGACCTCAGGTATTACTTCCTCCTCTACGAGCTGTGGTGGTGCCTCTACAGGCTCCACGGGCTGTTCAGCAAGGACTTCCTCAGGCACAACGGTATCCTCTAAGACTTCCTTAGCGATTACCTCTGGAGTCTTTGGCTCTACCTTTACTTCCTCTTCAGATACAACTTCAGCAATCCCTTCAACTGTTCCTTGTTCCGTAGGAACCACAACTTCAGTCTCTTTAACATGCTCTTGTACCTCACTGTTGATTTGTTTCTGCCTCTTAGCTATACTCTTCTGTAACTTCTCTCTTCCATCCAAATCAGCCATCATGGATAACTTATTAGCATCTACTAGGACTGCCTCCATGCCTTCCTTAATGGCTTGGCTTCTAGCGTTATCAAGGATAAGGGCATCATATAAGGGGACACTAGTCTCAGCTATCGTACCATCCACCATCGTCTCTACTTGGTTGCCCTTGGCATCCGTTGTTACTACCCTCTTCTGTATGGGTATCACGGATCTCTCAGCATTCTTCATGAAGGAGTCTACAGTTTCCTGTGTCTCTAGAGACTTCTGATTCTCCAACTCTAGAGCTGTTAGTTCATCCGGAAGAAAGCCTTCCTGAGTCTGAGAGTAATCCAGAGTAGTATCCTCTAGGTCTGCTCTATCCATTCCTTCAGCAGTACCTAAGGGATCAGCCTTGGTTGGTATCCCAACCTCAGCTAGAACTTCCTCTGGCTTATTAAGGATCTCAGTCTCCACTACGGATTCCTGAGTTCTTACAGGCTCCTGCAAGGACACTGGACCAACTAAGGCCTTCTGTCCGAGATCCTGTTTGAATGCTGATCCAACATCAGGATGTATCTGGGATAATGCACTAGTAATAGTATCAACAGTTGCCTGCCGAGTACCAAAGGACTCACTCTGAAGACCAGCCTCTAGGCTCTTCTGTACCTTACTCTTAACTCCCTGATCCATTGCCATAGTACCACCAGCAATGATACCGCCCGGAGCACTACCGATCAAGAAGAGATCAATAAGATCAGCCTTCTCTCCCTCCATCCCATAAGCTTCTCTATTGGCAGCCTGAACTAACTCATTGCCTACCTCGGATGCACCATCAGCTACGGCACCACCGAAGAGGCCCGTCATTACATTCTTAGCACCAACCTCCTTAACTACGGAGCCTATAGCTTGCTTACTTGTCATCTTCCCAGAGTCCACTAAGGCCTTGAGTACTGCCTTGGAACCAGCCTTACCGGCTAACTTACCTATACCAAAGGGAAGGAGGAAGCCTAGTCCCTCGGATCCAACCTCACTCACAGCATTAATAAGAGCATAATCAAACTGCTCCTTAGAGGATAGCTCAGGTCTCTCCTTCTGGATTTCCTCCAGAGATATATCGAAGGTTCCTTTGCCAACTGCACTGAGGCCAGCAGTAAGAGCCATACCAGCTCCTACCGGGCCAGCAAGTGCACCTACGGCAGTAGTCCCAGCAAGACCTAAGGTCAGTGGGGCTGCCTGAAAGATACCATCAACTACTCTGCCTAGTCTATCTTGGGTACCATAGTACTGCGAGGTATCCGGCTTAGCGAATTCTGTAGAGCCTATGTATTCTCCGGCAGACTTCATCTTGTCAAAGCCTGTACCCTCACCTATTAACTTAAAGGCTTCTCCAGTTCCTGCCCACAAGTCATGGAGAATATCCATGGTTGTCCCACGTTCTGCTACATGAGCCTCACTACGAGCCGAGGCCATACTGATTGAGTCTTGTGGTTCCGTATTGAATCCGTTAAAGTCTTCGCTAAAGTATCCCATAGCCTTCTTACTCTCCTATTATTTATCTCTTAATCCTTGGAATGTATTCTTCAGTTTATCGTAGGCCATTGAGCCAAGGTTTGGCCCCACTCGTTCAGGCCCAGTAGGGGGACTCATCATGGAATTTCTCTCAACGGGCCCTGCCATCATACCTTGCTGGGTTCCAGCAGGGGCATCCGGGGAAGTCCTACCTAGTGTTACCTTACCTGTGATCTCCTCAGCATCCTTAACGGTAATTGTTCCCTTCTTTACCTCAGCCTGTATCTCAGCTTCCGTAACCTCACCATTCTGGAATGCTGTCTGGACTTCTGCGAGAGATGTTCCTCCCCCACCTTCTCCACCACCCATAAGTCTAGCATAAGTATCTCTGACCATCTCGATCTTCTGCTCAGGCCCTGCATTAGTGTAGTCCTCATCAGTTCCTAAGAGACTATCTATATTCTTCACCATCTCAGCAGACATAGGCTTCGCTGTTCCAACTAATTCCTTTATATCGATGCCTTGTCTTAGTGCAAAGATCTTAGTCTGCTCAGTAGCACTCAGCCCATCCTTACTCCACATCTTTTCTAGCTTATCAGCCTTCTCGTTACGTACACCAGCATTTAAGGACTGGAGCTGTTTGAAGGAGGCATCCTGTTGTCTCAATGCTTCCTCTGCTTGCCACTGTGCTGGACTAGCTACTTCCTTCTGTTGCTCAGGGGTCATAGTCTCATACTGAGAGGCAGTCACTTGGACACCACTCTTATCCTTGCCGACAACCTGACGGCCCATAGCTAGACTATCCTGAAGTTTAATATTAGACTGTGCATTCCCTTGTGCAGTAGCTGCACGAGTATCAGCAGAAGTCCTATTCAATTCATTCTGTTCAGTCGTGTAGTCCCTAAGTTCTCCAGCCTGCTCACCTTGGAAGTCCATCTTATCCTGTGCTAGAGTCCTAGTGTTAGAAGCCCTGAGATTCTCCAGATTCATAGATCTCTCATGCTTTATCTGATCCTGCTTGCTCTGCCAATCCATCTTCCTCTGTTCACCCATCAGTCCAGCAAAGCCCTGCATACCCTTCCCGGCTCCTGCCATTGCTCCTAGCATACCCATTATTCTCCTCCTTGTGGTTGTCCTTGTGGTGCCTGAGGAGGTGCTGCCCCTGCCTTCTCACCCTTCATCATGCCCCGTCTCTGCATCTTATCACCATAAGCCTGCATAGCAGTATTCTGATTAGCTTCCATAGGGATTCCAGTACCCTTTGCACCAGCCATACCAAGAGCCTTATGTTCATCATTCATCAAAGGTTCAACCTTCTTCTGTAGTTCAACAGGATCAACAGTACCATCCTTCAGACCCTTCTCTATATACTTCTGTAGAGTATCAGTGATGATAGGACTGAAGTCTTCTTCCTGAAGCTGGAAGAGACCAGCAGCTGCTCCTATCTCTGCAAGATCATTCACGAGGAATAGTCCAGCATTCAGGAGAACCTCTAAGGATGGACTCCGGCCAGCCTCCCTGACTGCATCTTCCATCTGAGAGTTAACCGCTAAGGCTGCCTCTGGAATAGTCTCCTCGGGTGGACCCGTCTCTAGCATCTTCACTACTTCTGCACTAGTCTGGGCTCCATGTAAGAGTTTACTGAGCCCTGTAAGGTATCCCTCAATCTCCTTCTGTAATTTAGGATCCTGTTTCTGGGCCTGCATTGGTTTCTCAGCCCCATCGGGCAGCTTAGTACTTTCTTTCTGCATTTAATCCTCCAAAGACTTCCTTCATTGTATCTAAACGGGATTGGTACTCACCGTGAATATCTGCCCACTGTTGATCTCTCGCAGCTACTGTGTTCCCAAGGTCTCTCCGGGCTGTATCAACTTGGCCACCATATAGTTCAACATCCGTTCTAGCTGCTTGTAACTT
>Ga0164315_10000057_pt1 | contig 57893 bp, 53 predicted proteins | sample GuaBasSedimGuay6_FD_113737 | JGI IMG/M metagenome (GOLD analysis project Ga0164315, IMG submission 113737) | Subseafloor sediment microbial communities from Guaymas Basin, Gulf of California, Mexico - Guay6, Core 4569-2, 0-3 cm | ecosystem: Environmental > Aquatic > Marine > Hydrothermal vents... | reverse complement strand
CAGCCGGCAACCAGTGGCTGGCGCATCTCGATGTACGCCTCGTTGGCAGTTTTTCTGTTGGCAACATTCCTGCACTTCAGGCGGCCATACCGGCCTTACGAGGACGCCGCGGCCTGAGATAAGTGCGCCGCTGCCGAGATTGCTTTATTTGAGTGATTTGGCCTCTATAATATAAAGAGTAGTGACGACAGGGCCTTTTTCCGTGTGCGCGATGCCGCAGCGGCGTATTAATCATTCAAAAAGAACTCAGCCTATGGACAAGCGATCATTTCTCAAAAGCGTTGGCTTAATTAGCGTTGCGATGCCACTAAACTTCATTCACCTGCAGCAGGTCGTTGCCAGCGTCAAGAACCTCGATCCTGTGGATGTGGCAAGCAATGAAGATTTCTGGCTGAAGGTGCGCGACGACTATGACATTAAGCCGGATTATATAAATCTCGAAAATGGCTACTACTGTTTTATGCCGCGACAGACGATGGATCACCTGGCCGAGCATATGCGTAGTGTGAATTACGAAGGGTCGTATTACATGCGCACGGTCCAGTGGGAGAACAAGGACAAGGTCGCTAACAAAGTTGCCGAAATTGTCGGCTGCAGCGGAGACGAGGTAGCAATTACACGAAACACGACAGAGTCGATGGACCTGATTATCGGCGGCATAAACTGGAATGCCGGCGATGAGGCGGTGATGGCGGAGCAGGACTATGGTGCGATGCTCAACCATTTCAGACTGGTAGAAAAACGTTTTGGCGTGGTTAACAAGCTGGTCTCTCTGCCAAATCACCCGAAAGATGACGCTGAGATCGTTGATTTGTATGCCGCTGCGATAACAGACAAGACCCGGCTATTGATGGTGTGCCACATAGTCAACATTACCGGTCAGATACTCCCGATTAGAAAAATCACCGACATGGCGCACGCGCGTGGTGTTGAAGTAATGGTCGACGGCGCTCATTCGTTCTCGCACATTAATTTTAAGATGCAAGATCTCGATTGTGACTACTACGGCACAAGCCTGCACAAGTGGCTGAGCGCGCCGCTGGGTTCGGGCATGTTGTATGTGAAAAAAGAGAAGATCGATACAATTTGGCCACTCCTGGCTGAGGGAGATCTCGGCGCCAACGATATGCGCCGGTTAAATCATATCGGCACACATCCGGTACATACCGACCTCGCTATTCTCAATGCGATCGAATATCAAAATACTCTGGGCCTTGATAGAAAAGAAGCAAGGCTCAGGTATCTCCAGCACTACTGGACCAGCCGCCTGCGCGATCATCCGCGCGTCGTCGTGAACACGCCGGCGGAATTGAGCCGTCACGCAGGCATAGGCAATGTCGGCATCGAGGGTATGGAGCCGTCAGATTTTGCGGAGACCCTGATGAAAAAGTATCGTATTTTCACGGTTGCCATCAATCGTCCGGGTGTCAGAGGACTGCGTATAACACCCAATGTGTATACGACCACGGCGGAGCTCGATACCTTTATTGCTGCGATCAGGGACCTGACCTCATAATGTGGTACGGCAAATTGCCTCATTCCGGCTTGATCTGCCTGCTTTTTCAGTACTGGCGGGCGCTGGTTAACTACGTATTGACGTTGCTCCATGCATTGTTCAGAATCGACTGTATTGGGGGAGGGAGTTGGTCGCTGATCAGGCGGTCTTCGATAGTATCAGTGCGTTGGACGCGCTCGAGAATTCGCTGGACCACAACTTCACGCCGGGTGCGATAAAAGAAGTACGGCACCACAGGCAGGTAACAGAAAAGAGCAGTATTTAAGGACTGGAAATACCGACCTGCATAAACCCGGACAATCGCGATGACCGCCAGAACTTGAGGCGGACAGCCCCTGTTGGCCCTGGTTTCAGGAATTGGGCTAACCAATGAGGAAAATTTGATGTTCACCAGCAATCCGTTCGCCGAACTAACGGCTTTTCTGCCCCCTATTGCCATGCAGGTCTACATTGTCCTGATGGTGATTGCGGTTTTCCTAGGTACGGTCGCCGACATGATTCACAAAAACAGCGGCAAATATTTCGCGCAGCGGCAAAAGGAAGCAAAGGCAGCAGCAACGAAGGAGCTTAGCGTTGGAGATAAAGCCTCGCTGGCGATGAAGACAATTGTGGTCGAGGTTGCCACCGCGGGCGAGTTCTGCAACCCGCAAAGACGGATTTCCCATATCCTGATGTTCTACGGCTTCATTTTCTACCTGGTCACAACCGTGATCATGATTTTTGGCTATCCGACAAGCGCGACACCGACACCGGAGATCCTGCCGCTCCTGTGGAACGCTGGCGTAATCATGGTCATCGTCGGCGGTTACTGGTTTTTCTTCTTGCTCAGGGTAAACGTAGCGAAAGATGGCCAGCCAATATTTCGCCTGGTGCCTGCGGACCTGTTCATCGTTACCTTGCTGGGAAGTGTCACCTTCGCCTTCATTTGGACGTACGTGCAGACGACTGGCACGCTGACTGAGACAAAAATCGCCTTTGGTCTCTACATTTTATTTACTACGCTACTTTTTGGCTCAGTTCGCTGGTCGAAGCTAGCCCATATGTTCTTTAAACCCGTGGTGGCCTTTCAACGAAGAGTGGAGGAGGCGAGTGGCGCATCCTCTTTGCCGCCACCAGCACCGAATAGCGAAGGGAGCTAATCGATATGCCTACTTTCGTATATATGACAAATTGTGACGGCTGCGGCGAGTGTGTGGATATCTGTCCTTCAGACATCATGCACATAGACCCTACTCACAGACGTGCTTACAACATCGAGCCTAATTTCTGCTGGGAGTGCTATTCCTGTGTGAAAGCATGTCCGCAGAATGCAATTGACGTTCGCGGTTATTCCGACTTCGCGCCGCTCGGTCATAGTGTTCGTGTACTCCGGGAAGAAGAGAAAGCCACTATCTCCTGGAAGATCAAGTTCCGTGATGGCCGCGAGAAAAATTTCGTGTCCCCAATCCGGACCACACCAGTTGGATCAATCAAGTCAGCGTCCGAATACGCAGCGCCAAACCCTGCGGATATTAATTCCCAGGAGCTTGCGCACGAACCGGATGGACTCAACGTTAAAGAGCTGCCCGCATTAACCCGGGATCAACTCAAGCAGGGAGTAGTGTAATGGGCCTGTTCTCGGGAAGAAAAACGGTATATGTAGACTCGGATGTCCTCGTCATCGGCGGCGGCATGGCCGGCTGTGGAGCGACTTACGAATCCAGGTTTTGGGGACGCGACAAAAAAGTTGTCGTTGTCGAAAAAGCGAACATCGAGCGCAGCGGCGCGGTCGCGCAAGGCCTGTATGCAATCAATTGCTACATGGGCATGCAATGGGATGAGAACCAGCCCGAAGATCATGTCCGCTACGCGCGCAACGACCTCATGGGTCTTGTTCGTGAGGATCTGGGCTACGATATCGCCAGGCATGTTGATGCCACGGTACACATGTTCGAAGAGTGGGGCCTGCCAATCATGAAAGACCCGAAAACGGGTCGCTACCAGCGAGAAGGCAAGTGGCAGATCATGATTCATGGTGAAAGCTACAAGCCGATCGTCGCCGAGGCCGCTCGCAAGGCTGCCACCAAAATCTATAACCGCATCATGGTCACCCATCTGCTGATGGACAAGAAGAAGGCAAACCGGGTCGCCGGTGCCGTAGGTTTCAACGTTCGTACCGGGGAGTTTTACGTTTTTCGCGCCAAGGCTGTCATTGTTGCGGCCGGTGGTGCATCGCACATCTACAAGCCGCGCTCGATCGGCGAGGGTATGGGGCGGACGTGGTATGCCCCGTGGAGCAGTGCTTCGGCTTATGCATTGCCGATTCTCGTCGGCGCCAAGATGACACAGATGGAGAACCGCATCGTCCTTACCCGTTTCAAGGACGGCTATGGCCCGGTTGGCGCTTACTTCCTGCATCTGAAGACGTACACCGAAAACTGTCATGGAGAAGAATACGAGTCAACATGGTACGAGGGCCTTAAGGAAATGGTCGGGGAATACGTCGATCACCAACCGGTACCGACCTGCCTGCGAAATCACGCATTCCTGGAAGAATTGAAAGCCGGCCGCGGGCCGATCCGTATGGTGACCAAAGAAGCGTTCCAGGATCCGCACCTGGAGACAATCGGTTGGGAAAATTTCCTTGGAATGACGATTGGGCAAGCTGTCGTCTGGGCATCGCAGAATATCGATCCCAAATACATTAACCCCGAATTGACGACGTCCGAGCCATACGTCATGGGCTCGCACGCCACCTGCTCGGGTGCGTGGGCGAGCGGCCCGGAAGACTATGCCCCCGATGAATACCAGTGGGGCTACAACAGGATGATGACGGTCGACGGATTATTCGGCGCCGGCGACACCATCGGCGGCACCGCTCACAAGTTCTCGTCCGGATCGTTTGCCGAGGGCAGAATTGCCGGCAAAGCCGCGGTCAAATATATTGATGACCTCGGCAAGGATACGCCGGAGGTTAGTGAGGCGGAGTACGAAAATCTCAAACAGGTCGTATTCAAACCCATGGAGAATTATTCAGTTGGTCGCAACGAGATTGTTGCGGGAACCGTATCGCCGAGTTATCTGCTGCCACTCCACGGCCTGCAGCGACTCGAGAAGATCATGGATGAGTACGTCGGCGGTATCAGCTCGCACTACACAACTAACGAACCAATGCTTACTCGCGGGCTGGAGTTACTGGAAATGCTCAAGGAAGACCTCGAACACCTCGGTGCCGAAGATCTTCATCAGTTGCAGCGGGCGTGGGAACTTCAGCATCGGGTCCTGGCCTCTGAATCTGTGACGCACCATACGATGTTCCGCAAAGAAACACGCTGGCCTGGGTATTACTATCGCGGCGACCACATGAAGTTGGATGATACTGATTGGCATTGCTTCACCCTTTCACGCTTCGACCGGGAATCGGGCGAGTGGGAGATGGAAAAGGCGCCCGTCTATCACATCGTCGACTAGGTGTTGTGACGCAAACTGCATGGCATTGCCAGGACTGACATCCTGGAGATGCCTTGAATTCGTCCTCGATCATGAGTGACCCTAATAACCCTTGTCGGTTTTGCACTCCGCGCGCGGTCGTCCGGCAAAACGAACTGGCCTATTGCGAACGCGACAGCTACCCCGTCAGTCCGGGCCACTCCCTGATAATCCCGTTCCGGCACTGCGAGAATTTCTTTGATCTCACGCCTGAAGAGACGAGCGCTTGTATGGCGTTATTGGCGCAGCAACGATTGGCTGTGGACGACGAATTCAATCCTGACGGCTACAACGTCGGCGTAAATATAAACAAGGCCGGGGGGCAGAGTATCTTCCATGTGCACATCCACCTGATTCCCCGCTACGAGGGAGATTCGTCCAGGCCGCGTGGTGGAGTGCGGCAGGTGATTCCCGAAAAGGCCGACTACACCCGGAAGGAGTAAAGCAGAGTTCTATCGCGGCAGGATGCCGCTCCCACGAATTCTGTGATGTTCCCGGACGTGGCAACCTGCATGAATCAAAGATCACGCCCGAAAAAGTCCTGAGTTACGACAAACCCTGCTCAGTTAAGTGTATCGCAATGTCCCGTCACGGCTTTCGATGTCCACTGAACGCACGATCTTCGTGCTGTAGCTTCTGGTCTCGACATTGGTAACCGTCACAAAATCGGCATGCGCACCGTCGTGATCGAGCTCGAGGCGGATAAATCCACGATACCGGCCCTCCGTCCAGACTATCTCTGCATTATTAGCGGCATTCAGCTCATCAAAGCGCCTGAGTCCTTCCTGACCCAGATCCAGTAGCGATCGGGGTGAGGTGATGCCGGTTGCGCCGAGTTCGACACCCATCGATTCGCCGGCGGCATCGTATAGTTCGTTTTGCCAGAAACTGTGACTGTCACCAGCGAGAAACAGCAAGTCATGCGCCCCGGCATCTTTGCTGATTTGGTAGAAGTTTTCGCGAGCCTGCGGGTAGCCGTTCCATGAGTCCAGATCGACGGGCAGCTCCAGGCTGCCATGCTTTTTCAGACCGTCAAGCATGTGCGTAGCGTCGTCGTCCAGATCACTTCTCAGCGTTGCGAAAAACGGAACCTGCAAATCTGGCGCAATTCGTCTCGCCATCACGGATGGATTGCCTATGATTCGCCAGCGACGATTTGCGTTGACGGATTCGGCCAGCTCGTCTGCAAGGAACTGCTTCATCTCGCTGGACAACAAGTTACGATCCGCTGCGCCGACGACCGTAGTGATGAATTCCTGCGCCTCGGCTTTGCTATTAATGTTATCGAGGTAACTATCAATTTCGATCTGTTTGCTGCGCCCGGTGTGCCGGGTTTCCAGGGTGATCAGACTCGCAAGATCGCCGAACTTGTAGTGTCGCCAATATTCTTCCCGGGTGCCGCCAGCATGCGGATCGCGTATTGGTAGCCACTCGTAGAATGCTTGTAACGATGCGTCGCGCCGCGTGGCCCAATCTCCTTCGTCTGCCTGATGGTTTTTTGCGCCGCCCATCCAGGGATTGTTCGCTGTTTCGTGGTCATCCCAGAGTACGACCAACGGATGTCGGGCATGCATCGCCTTCGAGCCGGGGTCCGTTTTGTATTGCGCAAGCCGTTGCCGATAGTCGGCCAATGTCACCGCCTCGTGTGCTGGCTCGTGGTTACGACCGATACGCCGACCGGTTTCTCCACCATACTCATCCGGACCATGCTCATAGAAGTAGTCGCCCAGATGCACCACGAGATCAACGTTCGGATCTTCCGCGATCACTTCATAGGCGTTGAAGTAGCCGAACGCATAGTTTGCGCAGGTAGCGACGGCAAGGACCAATCGATCGACATGGCCTGTCGGCAACGTCTTTGTCTGGCCAACTGGGGATCGAATGCCCTCAACGTCAAATCGATAAAAGTATTCCTGCCCGGGAATCAGTCTGTCGACGACAACTTTGACTGTGTGATCGCGATTCGCATCCGTCATGTATTGACCACTTGCTACGACGTTTTGAAAACTTTCATCTGTCGCTACTCGCCAGTCAACTTCAGTCTGGCCATCCGCATTACTGACTCTGGTCCAGATAACGATACTCGTCGAATCCGGATCACCACTGGCTATGCCGTGCAAAAATACGAGGTCGGATGCGGCGTCAGACCCAATGCCGGCCTGGCTACAAGCTACCGGCAACAACAATGTTGAGGAGACACCAATCAGCGCCTCCCGGCGTGTGAATTTTCTATTCATTTTTTACAAAAACTCCATGACGTATTGATGGCAAGCCAGATCTCAGTCACGTTGCGTCAAAAATGCAAGCGATGCAATGTATTTATCCGACCGGCCTGATAATAAGGGTCTGTAGTGCCGTCCCCAGGCTTCCGACCTTGTCGAAAAGCGTGGCCTGGGCAACGCCGATTCCACTCGGCTGCCAGAAAGAGATTGCCTGAGAAGCGAGCCATTCCGATTCCGGAAGACGGTAAGCAACGATAGTGAGGTCAGCGTTTACGAAGGTCGCCTGTGATGAATCGGCATTTCGCGAAATTCCGTTGCCACAATCTGCTATCGGACACAATGTTTGAAAAGGCGAAGGCTTTTCATTCTCAAGGATCGGCAATGTCCGCATCCACAGGGTGGTCGGACCCGGCTCAGTCGTTTCCTCCGGTGGATAAGCAATTTCGATATTGTTACCGAAAAATGGCAGATCGTGTAACGGATTAGTAATAGGAAAGTGACCACTCCGGGCTTCTGCGAAGGAGAGACGAGGAATCGTTGCCGAGGGCAGGTCCGGGTACGAATGGGTTACGATATGGAGGCTCGATGCGGTCGCACATATCCGGTTGTCCTGATCCCGCAACGTAGCATTTGTCGTCGTTACCGAGCGTCCGTTGCGTTCGATCTTCGACTCTACACGAAAACCAGTGATTGGCACCGGTCGCCCGAAACTGACCGTCAGGCGGGTGAGTTGCTTCTCCGGCACAACCTGCTCCAGCGCCCGGGCGATAGCACCTGTCACTGCTCCTGCATGACATGCATCGGCGGCCCAAGGGCCCCTCGAAGGGTCGTTACCAATGAACCAACCATCGTCAAATCGAAAAAATGCTTTGTTTCCATCGTCGGACACAAATTTAACTCTTATTTGTAATCAAGAATTCACGAAGTCATCACGAATTCCGACACGGCCGGGATGCAAGTGGCGAGAGTATTTCTATCGGGTTGGTGTCACGCAATGGAACACTGGCGGACGAGCGCGTTCCAATCGACGCGTGACTCATAGAATGTTGCACGCGCCTCGGCGACCCGCCGGCGGGCACTACGTCGCAACTCTTTCGAGTAAACGTCGACCTGCGCTTTAAGCGTTCCGCGATATTCCTGCGCAGCGGTCTCCCAGTTCAATAATTGTTCGCGGAGGTCCTCGTAACGCACCCGTACCTGATTCTGAATGTTTGCACCCAGCCCAGACGCGAAATCGTTATTTTCCGAAAGCCATCGTGTAACGCGCGTTTCCTCGCCGGCAAAGCGTGCAGCCAGGATACGGAAATTCGACACTCTTCTCAGATCCCAGGCAAGACCGAGCTTCTCCAAAATCGCAATAATCCACTTGCCTGGATCAAACTGGTACCAACGCACGCCGTTGCGATAATCAGCAGCGAATCGATGGTGAAAATTATGATATCCCTCACCGAAGTTGAAAAATGCGGTGAACCAGTTGTCGCGTGCGCTTGAGTCTATGTCGTAAGTAGCCGTGCCAAATGTATGACAGACGGAATTGACAAAAAACGTAGTGTGATAAACCAGCGTTAGCCGGAGCCCAACGCCAATCAGGAGCGCTCCCAACAGGTGTCCTGTCAGGAAACCAATCAGAGCTGGCGTGATGATGCCCGCACCGAATGCCCACAGAATGTAGTAACGGTGTTGGTGCATGACCAGCGAGTCGTTTTGCAGTTGTTTCACATTGCCATAGTTGGTTTCATGCTTCCAGAATATCAACCAACCGATGTGTGCGTAAAAAAAGCCTTTGCCGATGGAGTAGGGGTCCCGGTCGGTATCGACGTAGCGATGGTGATCGCGATGTTGGGCAGACCACTGCAGCGCGGACTGTTGAAAGGCAGCAGCTCCGAAAAACAGCAGAAAAAAGCGAACCACACGATTCGTCTTATACGTGGCGTGGGCAAAAAGGCGGTGATATCCGACAGTAATCCCAAGCCCTGTGGCTGCGAAATAAAACAGGAACAGGGCCACCTCGGCAGTGGAAATACCATATTGGTAAACGTAAACAGGTGTGCCAATTACACCGGCCAGAGTGGTAACGACGAAAAACGTAATGTTCACCCAGTTGTTTTTTCGGGTTGGGATTGCTGTCATAGATTTTCTCGGTGGAATTTGATCATTTTTGCTGAATGGTGGCTTTTCGCATCATACAAGACAGACGCCGTCGATTGAAAAAACAGACCAAAATCGATACTTTCTGTGGCGAATCGCCACCTGTCAGATCATCCTCCAACAAAATCATTCAGGCGATTAATATCATCAACCAGTACTGCAAGAAGATTGCATTGGCTACCAGTTAGTCAGCTTTAAGGCCACCGAGCAACATTTCGGTTACGGCAGTTGTGAGCGAGTGCACGTCAACGGGTGAAGAAACCGCGTTGTCGAGGCTACCGCTTATGAACAACAAGGACAGTCCATGAATACTTGACCATGCTGTCAATGCCATCAGCTCTACATCACCGTTCTTGAACACGCCCTGAGCTTGGCCTGTTTCGATAATTGCTTTCACAGCATCGAAAGCCGAATCACCTGATTCCCGCAAATCCGGGTATGTATCGTCGCAGGGCAGGATGCCGCCGAACATTAGCTGAACACATTGCGGATTCTTCAATACCAGTTGTACGTAACGGCGGCCTGCTTCCTGTAACTGCGCGCCAGGATCATTGGGGTGTAATTCGACGGCCTCCGTCATTTGTGCGGTTAGTTCGTTAAAACCTATGGCCGCAATTCCTGCCAGAAGGCTCTCTTTGTCTTTAAAATGGCGATAGGGCGCGGTATGGCTTACGCCCACCCGTTTTGCCACCGCTCTGAGGCTCAAGGAAGCAATATTGTTTTCTTCAAGCAGATCACGTGCAGCGCAAAGTAACTCGCGATGCAGATCACCATGATGATACGGCTTAGGCGGTTGCGGCTTTGCAGACGCTCGTTTTAAGGGTGTGGCCTGGGCTGTCATTGCTTTATCATACAGCAGCATGTTGACAGTGACAACATTGATGTATACAGTGCCAACATCAGCTGGTGAAGCAGACAGAGAGCACAATGAATAACTCAAAACGATCAAGAATGAAGAAAAGCGTGAAAACGGTTCTGGCCCCGGTTTTTCTAGCATTTTCTATCCTGGCCATGGCTCCGGCATCGGTACAGGCCGTAGACGCCGTCGCGGTAACCGTAGCGCCTGTTAAGTATGAGCAACGCGGTCAGCCAATCAGGAACAGTGGCCGGATTAGCCACAAAAACGAAATGCATTTGTCATTTAAGACGGGTGGCTTGATAGAGCAAATCAACGTGGAAGAGGGCGACGAAGTTAAAGCCGGGCGAATCCTGGCAACTCTGGATCTCGAGGAAATCCAGGCGCAACAGGAACGTGCAGCATCAAACTACGAAAAAGCTGCCGCTGACCTGGAAAGATTCAGCAAGTTATACGATGACGCACTGGTCTCCCTGCAGGTCAAACAAAACGCCCAGACTGCCAGCGACAGCGCGGCCGCAGAGCTGCAGATCGCGAATTTTAATAAGAAACTATCTGTCATTCACGCACCAGCCGACGGGCGTATTCTGAAACGCTACGCTGAGTCGCACGAGCTGGTTCAGCCCGGACAGGCAGTCTTTCTTCTTGCATCGAGCAAACAAGGTTCCGTTGTCAGAGTGGGATTGATAGACAAGGATATCGTCAAGGTGAGCGTCGGTGATCCGGCCAGTATAATTCTTGACGCCTATCCCGGCAGAGATTTTACCGGTTCGGTGTCTGAGGTGGCGTTAAGCACTGATTCTGCTGCCGGAACGTTTGAGGTCGAGATTCTTATTGATGATCAGGGATTCTCGTTTCGTTCGGGATTGATTGCCCGAACTGAAATAACCCCGATCGCAACTGACCTGCAGTATTACATTCCCGTCGAGTCCGTATTCAAGGCGGATAACGGTATTGCAACAGTGTTTGTGCTGGACGAAGAACAAGGGACAGTCCACGAGGTGTCCGTCGAAGTTGTTGAATTTTTACTGAACGAAGTAGCAGTCCAGGGAAGCCTGAAAGCATCCGATAAGGTCATTAAACTGGGCGCACCCTATTTGAACGATGGCGCAGTAGTTTCTGTCATTGACGGCGCTTAGAGTTTTCCTTCGATGAAGTTACCTGGGAACGCAATCAGGAACCATCAGTTCACGCTGATTGTCGTCGCATTGTTCACCTTGCTGGGAGCTTTGTCCTTCCAGACAATGCCGCGCTCTGAAGATCCACAGTTCGACTTTCCATTGATTATCGTCACCGTTACATTTCCCGGAACCAGTCCGCTGGATATGGAGAAGCTGGTTACCGATCCGATCGAGGAAGAGATTAACGAGCTGGAAGACATCAAAGATATTGAGACCATCATCATGGATGGCGTCACCATACTGGACGTTGAATTCAATTATGGCGCGGACCCTGATGAAAAATACGATGATGTGATTCAGGCCATTTCAAAAATTCGGGCAAGTTTGCCACAACAAATTCACAGCATTGATATAAAACAGGTCTCGCCGACAGACGTTAATGTTTTGCAAATCGCCCTGCAGTCAGATACAGCCAGCTATCGGGAGTTGCGTTACCAAGCTGAACGCCTTGAAAAAGCGTTCATGCGTGTGGCGGGGGTCAAGCGGGCCAACGCCATGGCTTATCCTGATCAGCAGGTTCAGATTACCGCAGACATGGCCGTTATGCGTGAACTGGGGCTAAGTCTGTCGGTTTTGAAAAACAGCCTGACGGGTTCGGCCGCAAATGTTCCCGGTGGTTTCATTGATGCCGGGACGAAGCGATTTTCAGTAAAAACCAGCGGTGATTACCAGTCTTTGGAGGGTATCAGACGCACAGTCCTGAACCTGCCGGACGGAAAAGTCGTTTACATTGAAGATATCGCTGAGGTGAAGCTAATTGATGCAGAGCCTTCCTACCTCGGTTTGTATAACGGCAAGCGCAGCGTATTTGTCGCGGTAGAGCAGCGTGAGCAAACCAATATTTTTACTGTGCTTGACGGTCTGAAGAATGTGCTCGAATCGTACAATCAGGACTTGCCTGATGATATGACGACCGGGATTGTCTTCGACCAGTCTGTCAGTGTTGAAAAACAGGTTAACGGTTTTTTCATAAACCTTTTGCAAGGTCTGGTATTGGTCGGCATCATTATTTTTCTGTCATTGGGCAGGCGGTCTGCAACAATTATTCTCTTTGCGATTCCTATATCCATGCTGATAGGGCTGGGTGGGCTGGAGTTTTTCGGTTTTGGCCTGCAGCAAATGTCAATCGTGGGACTGGTCATTGCGTTGGGTTTGCTGGTGGATAACGCCATCGTGGTTACCGAATCCATTGGCCAAAAGCTCAAGCTCGGCCACTCTCCCGTGGAGGCAGCGATCAACGGCACCAGCCAGGTGGCCTGGGCCATCGCAAGCGGCACGGCCACCACTATCCTCGCTTTCGTTCCAATGCTAATGATGCCAAGTAATACGGGCAGCTTCATGCGCTCAATGCCGGTAACTGTTGTGTTGGTATTAACGGCGTCTTTCTTCATTGCAGTAACACTTGCTCCGCTGATGGCCTCCCGCATGTTCAGGCAACGTGTACCTGGCCAGCCAGGTAGCGGGCGCAATATCGTGCAGCGCAAGCTGGAACGTCTGTCGTGCCATCACTACCAGACAGTGCTGGATGCGGCGCTGAAACACCCGGTCTGGGTAATCGCGATTTCACTGCTATTGTTTTTGGGCAGCCTGGCGCTGTTTCCAAAAGTTGGCGTTAGTCTGTTTCCCAAAGCGGAAAAGCCGCAGTTGTTGTTGAATATTGAATTGCCGGAAAGCAGCAGCTTCTATGCGACCAATGACTTAACCACGCGGATTGACACACAAGTCCGTTCCTATCCACAGGTAAAAGCTGTGGCGGCTAATATTGGCAGGGAAAACCCGAGTGTCTACTACAACGAATTTCCGGGTGGCGAGGCGGCAAACAAGGCGCAGTTATTCATCATATTGAATGAGATGGGCAGGGCAGAACTGCAGCAGCTGGTCAGGGATCTTCGCCAGGACTTCGCAGAAACACCCGGTGCCAAGGTAACTGTGAAGGAATTTCAGCAAGGGCCCCCGGTCGAAGCGCCCATAGCGATCCGCGTATTGGGAGATGATCTGGATTCGTTGCAGCAAGCCGCGGCCAGTATTGAAAGACTTCTGCTGGCAACGCCAGGCACAGTAAACGTGGACAACCCGATGGGCCGGCCAAAACTTGATCTGGATATCAATATTCACCGCGATAAAGCCGCATTGCTCAACGTATCTGTTAGTAGCATTGATGACGCGATCCGCACGAGTCTCATGGGCAGCGGCGTGGGCAATTATCGTGATCAGAATGGCGATGACTATGACATCATGATTCGTCTCGACAGTTCTGCTACACCGGATATCAACAACATCAAAGAACTTCTGGTGATGGCCAATGATGGTACGTTTGTTCCACTTCGGCAACTGATCAGTGCTGAGTTGCAAACGGTCCCCTCTCAGCTACAACACTACTACCTTGAGCGGAGCGCGTCCGTTACCGCGGATACCAGTGCGGAGTTTTTGACTGCCGATGTAACTGCGCAAGTTATTCAGGAACTTGAGCTGATGCAATTTCCGGCGGGTATCAGTTACCGGATCGGTGGCGAACAACAATCGAGAGATGATTCCTTCTCAGGTTTGCTTAAGGCGCTATTGATATCGCTTCTGGGAATATTTGCGGTGTTAGTGCTGCAATTTCGTTCGTTTGTGCAACCGGCAATCGTCTTCGCCTCTATTCCATTCGCTTTTTCAGGTGCCATTCTCGCTTTGCTGGTATTCGGCTTTTCGTTTTCAGTGATGGCGTTCGTCGGCCTGACCAGCCTCATGGGCATCGTGGTTAATAATTCCATCATCCTCGTAGACAGTGCCAATCAATTGGTGCAAAAGGGCTCTGACATACGTGAGGCCATTGCCAGTGCTGCAAGAATGCGCTTGACGCCGATTGTCCTGACAACATTGACGACAATAGGCGGGTTACTACCCCTGACCATGAAAAATAGCAGCATGTGGACCCCACTGGGGCTGGTGATTATCGGCGGAATGCTGGTTTCAACCGTGGTTACATTGTTCATCGTCCCGGCATTGTATTTGTTAATTACCCGCAAGACTGATGAACGCGCACTGTACGGCGCGAAAATGCAATCGGCATGACAGTCAACCCGTTAACAGACAGTCAATCGCCGTCTTTATAAACGGTACCAAATATATAGTCGCAGATTGGGTAAGTGATGTTGAAGTTGTATTCAGTCATCAAACGCCTGTTGTGGTGACGAATATGGTGCCTTCTCAGGCGGTCCATGAACGGCAACCTGCCGACCCATGATTGTGGATCCATATGGTAGGAAAAATGCAGCAATTCATAATTGAGAAAATACAAAATCGCGGTCATTACGAAGAGAAAGGCAACGTTTGTGGATATTAGAAAATACAGCAACGCACCGACCGGCAAGGCGAAGCAGCCATTGAAGAAAAGCAACAAGACAGGTGGAAACAGGACTGCCTTGAAGTCCTGAGTTGTATCGAAAGTACTGGCTTCATCGGTAAAGAACGCGTGATGTTCCACGGTATGACGATGAAAAATCTGGCCGAGAAATCTTGTCTTGTGATGCATAGGTCCTTTGTGGCCGAAATATTCGCTCAGGTTCGCATAGAGAAATGTCAGTGGAACTGTGAGCCATTCAAGTGGAGTTACATCCTCGAGCATCATGGCGCTTAACAACGCGATGAAAAGACTGATGCTGATCGTTGTGGCCAGATGCAGCGGGCCGGAGTAATTTTGTGAAATATGACGTTCACGAAATGCTGCTCGGGCCTGCTCAACAGTTTGTAGTGCCATGAAATCTCTCTCGTGAATGGCGAAATACCGGGTCCTGGGTAAGAGGACCAAATATTCTTATTCCTGCTCAAGTGTTCCGAATACGACTTCGCCATCCAGCAGCACCGCGTCAGGCGACAACGAATGAATGAATTCAACCTTTACCGCAAACGGGTTCATGGGCAACACAACAAAATCGGCCCGTTTGCCGGTCTCGATCGAGCCGATTTCATCATCGCGGCCAAGTTGTTTTGCGCCATTTACTGAATAAGCAGCAATTGCGGACTCCAAAGACAGGCGCTCGGACGCAGGCCCGATCATCGCAGTCTTGTGAGGGCCATATTCTTTTCTGGTCATGCTTATTTCCAGCCCGATGAGCGGATTCGCACGTGCGTGTGACCCCTTGCTTATTACATCGCTGGATAATGTTACGTTTGCGCCATGTTCCACCAGGCTATTCACCGCGCGTCTCCTGGAGACGAGTTCGCGTCCAATTTGAATTTCGCTGGGCCCGCCTGCGGTGCCAAAGCCGAACCAATGTGGCGTGAAGTTCGCGTGCACGCCCAGCTTCTTGAAACGTGGCATATCCTGGCGATCCACAAATGTTACATGCGAGATTGTGATTTCGTTGGACAGTGAACTGCCTTTGACATCGAGTGCCAGCTCAACCGCATCAAGAGCTTCGCGGATCGCCCGGCTACCTACACAGTGTAAATGCAGGTTGATGCCTTCCCGATCAAGTTCCAGCATGAATTGTGAGAGTGTATTCGCGTCGTACAGCAGGCCTCCCAGGCTTTTGTCGCCAACCAGATAGGGTGTCAACATACCTGCTGTTCCTAACTCTTCGATGCCATCGTAGTGAATCTTGACCGTATTAAAGACTAAACGATCGCCACCATATGCCGCATCCAGTCTGCGAAGTTCTTGTATAGCGCCATCAATCTGCTTCGCTGAATAAATGTGATACGACGCCTCGTACCGTAACGGGAGCGCCCCGGCTTTATCGAGTTTGGAAATGACACCATAAATCGTATCGTGTGAAGCAAAATTTCCACCGTCAAAAAGTGTGGTGACTCCGTGCTGGCTAAGATAGTCGAGGAAAGCCTTCAGGTTGTCGGCCAAACTGGAATTGGAATTTATCAACAGCTCAAGGATTTCAGGCATTAGCGCCCATTCCTTAACCCAGCCGGTGAGTTCGCCGGACGCATCCCGCACAAATATGGAAATGCCTGGATCAGGATCGAGTGTGTTTCTGTCCACTCCGTACTTCGTCAATGCAGCTGAGTTAAACCAGAAACTGTGACCAGTGTCGTCCATCAATATCACCGGAGTTTCTCCGAAGATTCGATCCAGATCGGCTTTGTCAGGCCCGTTCGGCAGGAACATTGCGACACTCCAGTCGCCGGTAATTACTACTCCGTCGTCCTTATATGCTTTTGCAAAATCCTCTGACTTTGCAAATTTCGCCAATGCCGAGAAAAATACATCCTTGCTCGTGGTGGGAAACCCCGGACCCGCAGAACCATCGCCGTTTATCCCACCTCTTAATATGGAAACCAAGCCGGGATGTGTGTGTGCATCGATAAAACCAGGCATTACAAAACGTCCGGACAAGTCGATAATCTTTGCATTAGCGCCTGTTCCTTCGGCATCTGCAGAAGCTCCAACGAATTTGATATATCCATCCCGCACCAGCATGGAGTCGGCCCATGGCTGTGCAGGATTTAATGTATAAATTTTCGCATTCACGTACAACGTTGCTGCGTCAGAGTCAGGTACGATGGCTTCCGCGGCGTTGGTCACCGGGCTGCTTGCAACGACCGATACAAGCAAGATTACGCACAATAAATTCCGCACGTTATTACTAATTCCATCTGGCAAATTTTCTGTTCTGATCATTCATGAATACCTTGCATTTTTCAATTATCAGCCAATCGATGACCATATCAAATTATGTTTCAATATTACTCTAGAGTGTGCGGGATGATCTCACACCGATAATAAAAGCGAAAAGAAATCGGCACCGGTCAAACCGGGTTTAGCCATCGGCCAGACCCTGCGTCGATAGCAGCATATCGATTGCAGTCCTCTTTAGACATGCCCACCAGCTTCCTGGTGACCCGACGATCAGTTTGTCCGTGTGCATATCGCCGAATGTCCTCAATCAGTCGCTGATTGGAATAACATGGATTTACCAGCGAGAGAGATTAAAATACAGGCAGAACTGAATTGGAAAGGGTGGCAGCAATCATAAAGACGAAACTGACCAATAAGCTCGACATTCAGCACCCTGTGATCCAGGCACCTATGGCTATTGCCGCAGGTGGCGCATTGGCTGCCGCAGTATCAGGAGCTGGTGGCCTGGGGTTGATCGGTGGTGGTTACGGTGACAATGAGTGGTTAGCCGAACAATTTGGGCTGGCAGGTCGCCAGTCGGTTGGATGCGGGTTGATCACTTGGTCATTGCAGGAGAAGCCGTACCTGCTGCAACTTGTGCTGGAGCAGGACCCAGCGGCGGTGTTTCTCTCATTCGGCGATCCTGCTCCATTCGCGAGTGATATCAGGGCGGCAAATGTTCTCCTGATTTGCCAGGTCCAGACCCTGCGCGACGCAAAACATGCGATGGATGTGGGTGCAGACATTATCGTTGCCCAGGGAGCGGAAGCCGGGGGCCACGGTGAAAAGCGCGCGACGTTTACAATCGTTCCGGAGGTAGCCGACTACATAGCCCGTCATTCACCGGATACGTTGCTTTGTGCCGCAGGTGGAGTGGCGGACGGGCGTGGGCTTGCGGCCGCGTTAATGCTTGGTGCCGATGGCGTCGTTATCGGCTCCCGATTCTGGGCGTCTGAGGAGGCCCTGGTACATCCCAATATGCTGCAGGCGGCAGTCGATGCGACCGGTGATGAGACCATCCGCTCGAGTGTAATGGACATTGCGCGGAAGCTGGCATGGCCGGAACGGTATACAGCACGGGTTTTGAAGAACGCATTCACTGAACGCTGGCACAACGATATCAACGGGCTGATTTCTGCCGCCGAAGAAGAAGCGAAGAAATGGAGCGCCGCCTGGGTTGACGGAGAGGTGAACACTGCCAATACTTTCGTTGGCGAAGCGACAGGCCTGATTGGCTCGATTAAGCCAGCCGTGGAAATCTTTGAAACAATCATTTCGGAAGCAGAGACGCGGTTGCGAAACAATTTCGTTTAGCGCACATCACTCGTTGGTTGATGTGATCGCAGCAACAATTTCTTCAAATACAGAGTCAGCAAATTCATGCAGTTGTTCAGTCGTGCGATTCTGCATCGGGTGGGGCGTGTAAACGGATGCGCCGCCAAAACCGATTTTGGAGCACTGCTGTTCAAAAGCATGACGAAACTCTTCTGTTAAGACATTCACGCCCGGAATACCGAGTTGATCAAGATCATTGAGATCGTGCGTTGAGCACGATGTACATGATCCGCAATCGGAGAGGGCGATAACAACGATATCGACGTCGCTAACGATGTCCTGAATTATCTCAACTGGTGCGGTTCGCGTATTAGTGGGTTTCTTGTAGCGTTTGGTCGCTATGCCTCGTGCCGCAAACAGTTGCTCCATACGATCAACGAATTCATCGCCGCGCATTTTTCCGATATCCAGCAAAGCGACTGTCTTGTCGTCCAGCGACTGGGGTGGCGGCTTTCGCGGCCGGTTTACTTCTGCTGTCTCAGCGGTTGGATCTCGAAGAGCGGTTGCGGTCATAGTTTGATCTCCCGGGTAACGGGTTGTGACTGATCGCGAAACCGACCACCGGTCCAGCCGGCGCAAATAGCGGAGTAGAGACCCGCCTGTCCCCCAGCCCGTACGATCAGTAAGCCTTCAGGCCAGAATTTGTTAATTGTTTCACTCTCTCGGGAGGCGACGACACCTTCCCCAACTCCCTGGGCTCCTTCGATCAGCTCGGATCCCGGTCGTCGCATTGCGGCATGCAGTGCATCTGTAATTTTTTTGCGATTCCAGCCGGCATCCTTGTAGATCGAATGATGCTCCGGTGAAATGACCAGCATCGCATTGGTGAATTCGGCAAGCTTGACGTGCCCAACTGCAAGGAGTGACATGGCCAGAGATTTGGTGAGCTCCTCGGGAGTTCGGGAGCGTTGGTCGATAAACCCTTGTATGCCGTCTCCCTGAAATAGCGTTACGGTATTCTGTCCTCTCTCAAATCCACGGGATACGGATAGTGGTTCCCATTCCGGGTCGCTGTATTCGTCTTCTGCGAAACAGAACGTAAACTTTCCGGGGCCACCCAGGGTTGATCGGTCAAGCTCACCAGGAATGCCACCGCCAACGTTTCTGATGATGAGTTGCAGTGCACGGCCAATCGTGGCGTTGGCGCGGTTGCCCTGGCCAAGAACGTTCATCCCCCAATTCATGCCGATCTGTTTGGCGATAGGCCCGTTGACGACGATGACAGGGGAAGAAAAACACGTTGTGCACAGTAAGCCATGCATTGTAAATACTGGCTCAAGCGCGGCCTCCAGTGCAGCGAGGACCACAGGGAAGTACTCTGGTTTGCAGCCTGCCATCACGGCATTGATGGCAGCCTTTTCGACCGTAACTGGCGCCAGGTTCGGCGGCACTTTGCCGATGACCTCCTGAGAATCTCGCCGGGTGCCCTGCAACATCCTGACAATACGAGCGTCAGTCGGTGGTGTAACCGGCAATCCATCAGTCCAGCCATGTTCAAAGCAGGACTCCATTTCGTCGTCCCACTTGTCCAGCTCGACTTTACGTGAGCAGATTCCTGGCTCACCATATTCTGCGATTAGTGTCTCGTGAATTCCTGGCTCGCGACTTTTGGAGCCACAGCCAGGCTGAAATTCGGGTAGATCGCTACCGAGCGTCGGCATATTAAGTAGCCTTTGCCATCCTTCCCGGTCCCAACCCTCAACGCGGGCGAGTTCGCCGTCTGCACCAACATGGATCAGCGTGGGTGTTGTTTCAACGTCCCACCTGAATGACTCCTCAAGGGCCAAATCACTTATCGAGCCCAGTTCATTCAGGAATGACGCGTCATCCTGCACCAATATCTCGATCGTATTACCGGCATTCATGGATTCCTCTATTGCCGGAACAACTAACTGGCAAGTCTCGCATTCTGCTTTAACGAATAGCAGTAGCGTCGAGCTATCTGGGTTGGCGAGTGTATTCATTGGGTGGTCAGGCCTCAAATGAAAAGGTGTCAAAAATAAACCTGACACTTTTTTCGGACACTTTTTTCGGCATTGCAATCGCCCGCTGGGCGGGCTCCTACAGTTCTAACTTGCCTGCGTCAATCGGGTGCCCAACTGTCATATTGTGCGAGGTTGTCGGAAATCTCATGCCACGCGGCTTTGGAACCTGTGAATTGATGATATCCCGGTGGGCAGGGTGGACTGCCATCAACTGTACCCATACACAGGTACAGGAATTGAGGTTCTGGCCTGGATTCGACCAAAATGTTCGACCCACATTCAGAACAAAACACCCGGTCGTTTTTTTCGGACGATGCGTATGTTTTTAAATCGGCCTCACCGGATAAATAGCGAAATTTGTCTCTGGAAACGCCGGCGAATGTGGCGTAGGCGGCTCCATGCAAGCGGCGGCATTGCGCACAATGGCAATGGCTAAAGTCCGTGATGTCGCCATCGACCTCGTAACGGACACGTCCGCATTCGCAGCGTCCGGTGATCATTTCAGTTGGCACGTCGTCATTTCATATTGCCGAATGCACATGAAGCGTCCAAATGCAGCTACCAGTCGTGCTGGTCATCTTCCCGGATCAAACTCTAATGCGGCCTTTTTACCTGGGCTCGACGGTACTGGGCCGGCGTTTGCCCAACGCACTTCTTGAAAGCAGCGTAAAACGCTGAATTGGAGTTGAAGCCAACTGTGAATGCGATGTTCAATATGGAGCCGCTTTGAATATCGTTGCTGGCCAATAGTTCCCTGGCATGCTCTATTCTGTGCTCATTCAGGTAGTCAAAGAAACTCATACCGAATCCGGAATTAATAACCTGCGACAAGTGGTTAACCGAACAACCGACAGCTTCTGCAAGTGATGGCAGTGTCAGGTCAGAACTCAGGAACGCCTGTCGGGACTGCATGAGCTGTTCGAGCTTCAGCTTGTACTCCAGTAACTGTTCGCTATTCAAACCGGATTTTGCATACTTGTGAAATCGCGTCCTGCCAGAAATTGGAGGAGCGATGTGTGCATGCTGCCCCATGCCGGGAATATCATAGTAATCGGTAATCGTCATTGCTGCATCGCCATGCAGTGTCATGAACTCTGCTCCACGATAAAAATCGTTAGAGTCACTTTTTTGGTCTGCATCTGATGGATACACCCGGTATTGAAACGCAATGGTGTCACTGCCGATCAGGGTTTCCCCGATTAATTCATACCTGTGTCGATAATTGGAGAAAAATTCTCCCAGATATGTGATCCATTCATCGTGCGAGCGTTTTGAATTTTCCGGAACATCGCGGTAGATTCCGTCATCGGTGAGATGGTCGGCCACACCCTTTGCGTCACATTGGTTCCAGGCGTCAAAATAACTTTCAACAAATCTTGTCGTGTGCATCTTCGGGACCCTGTTACCTGACCTGCGAACTTACAGTCTATCGCAGGGTGGTGAGAGATTTCATCCCATTTGACATTGGCGGCGATAACACGGCAAATTAGACGCTCAAATCGGCGTGGTTGTGGGGTTTCTATGAAAAAAGTCGTAGCGTGTGTGGTATCGGTGCATGCCGGATCAAACGATGACCTTAGTAAAGAGGAGCATGCAACCATTCAGGTTGGGCTGGATGGCGTCGTTGGTGACCGCCACCAATCGTACGAGCGGTCAGCCTGGAAGGGGGACAAACAACCGCAAGGTACTATCAGGCGCAACGAGCGACAATGGTCGGCGGTATCTCTTGAAGAACTGGCCGAGATCCAGGGTGCAATGGATCTGACTGAACCACTGACTGCTACCTGTCTCGGTGCAAACCTGTGTTTTACCGGGCTGCGGGAGCTATCCCGTTTACCGAAAGGCACATTGCTGAAGTTTCCGTCCGGGGCCGAATTGCTGGTCGAGGAATTCAATCCTCCCTGCCACGATATGGGCAAGAAACTGGCATCAACGTATACGACCCGTTCTGGCGATGCGTTGTCATCGACCGCTTTTTCCAAAGCGGCAAAACATAACCGTGGCGTTGTGGGCGTGGTGGAGGTGGCCGGTACTATCAGCGCCGGCGACGAGGTGTCGGTGGAAATTTATGCAACGCCAGCCTGGTTGGTTCGATCGCCGGATTGAATCCGGTTCAGCAATCCGGTGGCGGCGTTGCGCGTGCCCGGGCCGGTGCCCAAAAAGGTTTTTGTTTGCGCGTACATCTTGCGACGCGGTTGTATTGTCGCAGTTCCTTTTCGTAGTAGATTTCTGCCCACAATTCACCTTGCAGGTGCTCTGTTCTGATCATCGCCAACGCGATGTTTGCTTTTACCGCCGGTGACCACATGGCTGAGGTAATGTAGCCAATTTCCTGCGTGCAACGTTTGTTCTTATATATATAAGAACCTTCGGCAGGTTTATTTCCTTCGATATCGAGTTTGGTCAACGTGAATTTCGGGCCGCGTTCCTTTTCTTCTAATAACGCACGTCGACCACTGAAATGTGGTTTTTTGAAATCGACCAGCCAGCCCAGGTTCAACTCGAACGGCGTCTGGTCATGCTCAAAATTGACGGTTCGGAGTGCCTCATTGAATTCCATTGCGGGCATTATGAAAGCAGCCTCGAGCCGGGTCATATTGGTTGCCGCTTCCCCAAAAGGTTGAATCCCGTAATCTTCGCCTGCGGCATAAAGTTCATCCCACAACGTAAGCGCGAGGGCGGGCTGAATCCAGAGCTCGTAACCGAGATCACCGGTGAAACCGGTGCGCGACACCATGAGTGTGTCGCCGTGGAAAGGAAACCGCTTAATGTCGAACGGTTTTGCGGTGTCGATACCTTCCAGTCCCATTTTCTTGAGCACTGCACAGGATGTGGGTCCCTGCAGGGATAAGGCGGCAAACGCGTCGGTCACATCCGTGACGTTGACGTCGTCGAAGCCAAATGCGCTTTTTCCCAGCCATGCAGTGCACGGGCTACCGCAAGTCAGCATGAACTTGTCGCTGGATAACCTGAATATCGTGCCGTCATCGATCATTCGGCCCTCGTCGGTGCACCAGACACAATAGGCAACGCGATTGAGCCGAATTTTTGTAACGTCCCGCGTAACCATCCTGTTCAGCATGGCTTCCGCGTCGGCGCCACTTATTTCATATTTCTGCATGGGACAAATGTCATAAGTGCCGCAGGTATTGCGCACGCAAAAATATTCGTACTCCGCGTCATAGTAATATTCCGCGAACTTGTAACCATTCCATGCGCCCCAGGCATCGCGGATGTTCAGGACTTCCTGCCGCGGATAGAAGGGAGATTTTTTCAGGCGTTCGCCGGCGTATGGATCGGTCGTATTCATAAGCTATTCGTCGTAGAAGTCGTCAGCGGGAACAGTATTGGGACGGCGCAGATCGATGAGGATTTCGCGCGCCGCATTTGCGCCGCAAGCAGATGAGACGCCACCCCCGGGGTGCGTTGAAGAGCCGCACATGTAGAGGTTTTTGACGGGCATTCGATATTGCGCATAGCCGGGGAATGGCCGGTTGAATAACAACTGATCGATCGTTAATTCTCCCTGGAAAATATTGCCCTCTGTCAGACCAATCTCCTGCTCGATTTCATGCGGCGTGCGCACTTCCATGTGTACGATCAGATCCTTGAATCCCGGGCTGTATCTTTCAATCTTGTCGATGACTGTCTGGCCAAATTGATCGCGTTTTTCTGGAGTCCATGGTCCACTGCTTAGCTTCGGCGGGCAGTACTGCACAAAATTTGACATCCAGTGTTTGCCGGGAGGCGCTACGGTGGGATCCCAGGCTGACGGAATGACCGATTCAATAAAAGGATCATCGGACCAACGACCCCGTTTCCAGCAATCGTATGCTCGCTCCATAGTTTCCAACGAGCCGTTAAAAGTCTGGCCACCGCGATTGATGTAACGGTTCTCCGGTACGCCTGTGAACTTTGGCATCGCCGACAGCGCGATATTGACCTTGCCGGACGAACCACGAATTTTGAAATTGCAGGCTTTCTCGTAAATGCCTTCGGGCAAGTCACTCTTATCCATTATGCGGGTGAACGTCCGCTTCGCATCAAGGTTCGACACCACGATTCGCGCCCTGATCTCGTCACCGTTTTCGAGAACGACGCCGACAGCCTTGCGATTTTCAACAAGCACCTGGTGTACGCCGGCATTGGTCCGGATCTCACCACCATGTTCCTGCAAGGCGCCGGCAATTGCGTTTGATATGGCACCCATTCCACCGCGTGCGAGCCCCCATGCACCAATGCTGCCATCGACATCACCCATAACGTGATGCAACAAAATATAGGAGGAGCCAGGCGAGTACACGCCGAGTGCTGTACCTATGATGCCTGGACCGGCCATCGCGGCCTTTATCAGGTCATTTTCAAAGTAGTCGTCAAGATACTCAGCCGCGCTCATCGTGAAGAAGCGCACATATTCGTAAATTTCCTTTTCGCCCAAAGCCCAGAACTGCTTGGCCAGGTATAGGAGTTCCATAATATCCCGCGGCCGGAAAGACGTTGGGTCTGGCGGGGTACGCAGTAGTGTCTTGCGAATGAGCTGCGAGTAGCGCGTCAGATCGGTCTGGAACCGATGCATTGCATCTGCGTCGTGCGGCGAGTGGCGCTTCAGCTCGAGGTGCGCGACTTCTTCATCGTGATAGGAAAATAGCCTGTCATCCCCATCACCAAAATTGACGGTTCCAAGGTAAGGCACTAACAGGAGGCCGTGGCGGCCAAGATCCAGGTCGCGGTGCAATGCCTGGCGCATCATGCTGCAGACGTACGAACAATTGGAGTAGTGCCAGCCTTCGTGAAGTTCACGGGTCACGGCTGCGCCGCCGATATAGTCATTCTTCTCGACGACGACAACATTCAGCCCGGCTTTCGCGAGGTACGCGGCATTCGTCAGGCCGTTGTGGCCTGCGCCAATAATAATTGCGTCGTAGTTACTCATCGCAGAATTTCACGCGCGGCATTGTGTCCCGCGGCGCCCATGATGTCGCCGCCGGGATGAGACCCCGCACCACAGAGGAACAGGCCAGGCACAGGTGTTTTGTACTGTGCAGCTTCATAAGTCGGCCGCATCATGAGCATCTGATCCATGGAGAGTTCAGTCTGATGCCAGTGACCACCGGTTACATGAAATTTTTCCTCAAGGTCCGCCGGCGTCAGAAATTCGCTATGTACAATCTGCTCACGGATACCCGGGGCATATTGTGCAATCGCGTCGATAGATCGCTCACAGATTTGCTGGCGAGCTGCGTCTGTCCAGCCGCCCTTGAGTCGATAGGGCACATACATGACGTGAGCAGACAGCACGTGTTGTCCGCTGGGTGCGAGTGACGCGTCGTGCAAACTCGGAATTACAATCTCCATTACCGGATTGGTCGGGCACTCGCCGTACTTGGCGTCGTCAAAAGCGAATTCGATGGCATCCATATCCGGTGCAATAATCATTCGACCATCAGGTTGTTCAAGGCCGTCGAACGCCGGTAACTCGTTCAGCGCGAGGTGCAATTTCGCGACATAGCCATCACAGCGCAGGCGCCGGATTCGGTTCGTGAAGCCGATATCGAGATACTCAACGCCGACCAGGTCAAGAAAGGTTCTTTGTGGATCAGTAGCCGAAATAACGCGGTCAGCCTCAATGTTTTCGCCGTCGACCAGTTGCACACCTGTCGCTTTGAGACCATCGGTACTGGCGTCTATTAATATGCGATCGACCTTCGTGTCGTTTCTGATTTTGGCGCCCGATTCTGTGGCCGATGCACACAATGCCTCGACCAGGCCGTTGACCCCACCGGCCGGAATGGCATGCGCACCTCTGGATTCCCCAGCCATGCGATATAGCATCGCGAGCACCGCACCGTTGGGTGATCGTGGTGCCAGTTTCGAACCGATGAGTCCATCCCAGCTTAACGTTGCCTTGAGGATGTCATTGTCGAAATTTTCATCCATTAGGTCACGGGCAGGCAGAGAGGCAACCCGTAGAAATTCCTGCATATCCTGCTTGCCGAGGCGCCGAATGTTGAGGCCTACGTGTGCGAAGGTCAGCATATCCGCGAGGCTGTTGTTGCCTACGCGCGGCATTGTCTTTAACCAGAAGGGCTTGAGCACATCCGCGAATCGATGCATAGGCCGCAAATAGTTCTGATATGCGTCCGCGTCATCAGTACTGGTTCCGCTGACAGTGCCCTGGTGAATTTTGACATGATCTGCGCTGGTACTCAGCCCGATCGTTGGCAACGATTTCGACGATGCTGCAAAGCCGTGTGCTGCAAGCTTAAGGTCACTGGCGATTTTCTGCGAGAAGTGGCTGACACTGTGTGCCACAGACGCGTGGAAGCCGGGATGAAATTCCCGGTTTGCGCCAAGCCCGCCTGCTGTAGCGGACGCCTCGAGCACGAGCACGCGCTGGCCACTTCGCGCCAGATACGCAGCGCAGACCAGACCGTTGTGTCCCGCTCCAACGATGATTGAGTCGTACCGCTCCAATCCGCTGCCCCGTTCTTATAATTATTGCCCCAACACGTACGCTAGTCAGCATATAGCCGCGAAACTTCCGCGCCTACACGCTCAGGGCAGTTCAGGGATCGAAAAGGTGTCAGGTCACTGCTGTCCCATAAAGGCAATTTTACTGGTCGTTGCATGAAGCATTGGCGCAATGTTCAGGCATATTTCATTGAATTGAGACATCGCCCGCTGGGCGGGCTCCTACAATTCTATTTAGCACTGTAGGAGCCCGCCCAGCGGGCGAAATTACTACGCCCAGCGAGCTATTCAATTCAACTTGATACTTTATGGCGGCACTGATTTTTAGTTTATGGGACAGCAGTGACCTGACTCCTTGATCCTGCAAATGCAGTATTCATCACAATCGTGCACAACCGGGGCACAGGATATTCACACAGTGTTGAAATCACCAAACCTCTTGTTCATTCGATAGAACCCCGGGGCCATCGATCGACTCGCCGAGCCTGATGAGTAGAGATTGATTATTCAGGATCGATAATGTCGCCGCATCTGGCGCTGTGTTAGCCGATAGCCATCAAGACTGTTTGCAGCGCATGTTCGAACAAATCGATATCGCTGGTTGTATTGAAATAGGCGGTCGACACGCGTAAGGCGTATGCATCAGCGGACGACTGGCCTGCAGAGCCAGCATCCGCGAAGCCGATCGATCGTACCTGGATATTTCTGTCCAGTAATTCCCTGACGACGCGGTCAGCGGTCTTTTTATCTTGAAAAATAGTCTCCGGACTGTCCCATTTGAAGGGAAAGAACACTGTCATCCCGGACAACAACTTACTATCAGAATGTGGTGAGACGATGCTGTGGGGTGCCTTGGACAGAATGATGTCTTTGACTCTGCGAGACAGCCCCAGTATGTGTTTTTCAATCTGCGCGGAACCTCCCGCATCTCGTGCAAAATTAATAGCGCTGATCATCGCCGCGAATCCGGGAGTGTTGGTGCAGCCTCTGACCTGAAGTGCTTCCGCGATGGGGAAGCAGGCGTCGGAATCAGCATCACAGCTCTCGTACATGCCCATCCGTTGTGAGATCGTCGGATAAAACTCCGGTGGCCGGATGTTTTCGTTGCGTATGTAGAGTACGCCGGTGCTCGGCGGACCGTTCAGCCATTTGTGACCCGGACAGGCATAAAAATCACAATTTTTCAGGTCGTCCAGGCCCGTTGTCAGATCAACCATACCCATCGCCTGAGCTCCATCGACCACGAGGTATTTGATGTCCAGTTCATCGGCTTTCTTGCGTAGTGCCGAAAGTGGCAGGCGCGTGCCGGTTGAGGGATACACATGAGAAACACACAGCGCTTTAGCGCCCCTTAACTGCGGAGTATCCGGAAACAGCGTATCGAGAAGCTCACTGGAGTCCATTCCGCTGAGTGCTTGAGAGGCGGGAAAGGCTTGTGTTTCTACCTGCAGCCCAATTCTTTCCTGCAGGACTTGCAACGGAGATTTTATGGCATTGTGTTCGTGATTGGTTGTAACCACTTTGTCACCGGGACGAAAATTCAGCCCCATTAGCGTCATGCTCAAGCCCATTGTGGTGTTGTCAGTCAGGCAAATGTTGTTCATACCTACACCCAGGAACGCTGCAATTTTCTCGCGGTTCAATTCCTGGTGTTTGCCGAGCACAGGGTCAGTTTCGTAAGACGTAGTGGGGTCACTTGCCCATTTATTAAGGCCATCCCGCAGAGTAGAAAGTACACATTCCGGCATTGATCCTTCGGTACCACTGTTGAGATAAACGAAGTCGGGCGGTAATGCTGAAAAACTGCACTGCTCCACGAGAGAAGCTGATGCCTCAGCATCGTCTGAAAAGGCATTCGTGGTGCCCAATCCACCCGCCAGGGCAGCGCTGGCAACACCTGCAGTTTTCAGAAAGTCTCTTCGCGTTGAGAAACTATCAGAGGGTGTGTTTGAATTTTGTGATTTCATTGTTGCTCAGGCTCCCATTCTGCCGCGTCACGCTAACAGATTCGGTGACAGGTTCTTGTCCACTAACGTCAGATCAGATCAGCGTGCTTTCAGCACACACGTTCGCTGACGAACTAATGTGCGGTGATCGTTTATTTCGTGCCGGCGATGTCGATGATCGTGTACCAGAGGAATTGCACGAACTGCTTCATTGATTCCTCTGCTATTCGTTCATCATCACCGTGCAGGCCACGACCACCACTTAAATCTTCCTTCGTTGATACCGGGCCGATGCCATAAGCTGCCATACCTTTTGCACGAACCATTGCCATATCGCTGGCAGCAGTTGACATGGTCGGCAGAACGGTCGTCTCCGGGTACATTCGTTTCGCAACCTTCTCCAGGCTTTCGAACATCTCGCTATCGATCGGCGAGGGCCCTGCCGCGGGCCGGTAGATTGGTTCTGGCACGATCTCTACGCGCGGGTCATCGATAACATCAGCAAGCAATTGATAGAAAGCATCGACGTCCTCATCCGGCAGCATGCGTATGTCGAGAACGGCGGTCGCTTCCGAAGGGATAACGTTATTGCGAAAACCGGCGTTCATTATTGTTGGTACTACCGAGGTACGCAGCACGGAGTAGTGATACGGAAATGTCTCTATAAAATGCTGTTGAATTGCATCGGTCTCATCTGCATTGCCAATATTTCGGTATCGCCAGGCATCTTCTTGATCGGATATTGTCGCGAGCCGGTCAAAATACATCCCGGTTATGTCGTTGAGGCGCATTTCCGTCTTCCACGCTGCAACTTTCGCGACGGCGTTGGCGAGCAGCGCAACCGCATTGTCCGGAAGTGGCATTGAACCATGCCCGGCCGTTCCGCGTGCTATGAGCGTTGCTCTTCGTGCCACTTTCTCTGCGGCCTGGATGCTGACAGTCTTGACGACGCCGTCTTCGAGAATGCCGCCGCCAAGCTCGGCAAGGCCGAACTCGGCGTCGATAACATCCCAGTGCTTTTCGACCATGAATGTGATGCCAACTTGTGGTGTTCCTTCTTCACCTGCTTCCGCCAGGAATATGACGTCACGATCAAGTTCGACACCGTAGCGTTTGAGCATCAGCATAACCATCAACCCTGCGGTTACGTTGTCCTTGTCATCGAGAGTGCCACGACCGTAGATATAGCCGTCCTTGCGGACGCCACTGAAGGGGTCTTCGGTCCAGCGGTCTCGCTGCACGCCAACGACATCGGTATGGGCCATGATCAGGATAGGGCGTTTGGAGCCGTTTCCCTTGATGCGGGCAACGAGGTTGGCCCGGTCAGGGTCCAGTGCGTACAACTCTGAGTCTACGCCCTCAGTGGCCAGCGCAGCCTGCAGATAATTTGCGGCCTCCGTTTCGTTGCCAGGTGGATTGGTTGTATTTATTCGCACGAGATCCACCAGATGCTGGATTGTCTGGTCGCCAACCGCATCCCAATCGACCAGGTACTGATCCTGGGAAAATCCGTAAACCGGAAGTAGCAAAAGAATCCAGATTGTCAACGTGCGCATTGTGAACCTCCGATCAGCGATACTCACGTTTACGTCGATCGCTCTTTGTTGTCAATTATCGTGTTAGGTGATGTACCGGATTTCTAGCAGTCTGTTGAAAAACCATGGATGGTTTTTCAACAGACTGCTAGAAAAGATAGCTATAAAAATACCCGGCACTCACGGCCATACCCAAAATCACCGCAAGGAAAGCAAGAATCATCTGATTCTTAAAGATCGATTTCAGCAAAATGACTTCCGTCAAACTAGCTCCGGCACTGCCAATGATAAGGGCCATCACTGCGCCCAGGCCCATACCTTTTGCAGCCAGTGCCGCACTAAGCGGTATCACGGCTTCCGCTCGAATATAAAGTGGAATACCAATAACGGCCGCAATCGGAACCGCAAACGGGTTGCTGTCACTCGCGACACGAGCGACAAACTCAGTCGGCATGAAGCCGTAAATCATTGAACCCAGTGCAATGCCGCCTATTAAATATGGCAATACCGTTTTGAAGTCACTCCAGGTCGTCAGCCATATTCTTTTCCATTTATTGACCGGCGCTACTGCACCTGAACAGCCACTTGCGCAGCCTTTTGATTCAGGTTCTGCAAAAGCCTCACTCTTGATGTACCTCTCAAAACCTAACTTTTCCAGGCTGTAGCCAGCAACAATGGACACACTCATCGCAACAAGAAAGTAGAACAAGGTGACATCCAGGCCGAGGGTCACTGCGAATAGACCGATGATGATAGGGTTCAGCAGTGGGCTGGCGAACAGGAACACCATCATGGGCCCAAACCCGGCCGCAGCTCTTAATAAACCCTTCAGGAACGGGATGGTTGAACAGGAGCAGAATGGCGTAATAGCGCCCAATAACCCGGCCACAACATATCCCTTACCGTTCTTGCTACTTAGAATGCTCTGGATTCTGCTCGGCGGTATGTGCTCCTGTAAAACACCGACCAGATAGCTGATAACAAGAAACAAAGCAGTGAGCTCAACGGCGAGGAACGCAAACATATTTAGCGCTTCTGTGAGCATTTCAGTGGTGATTGTCATCATCAATAATTCGATATTACTAGAATAAGCGAAAGATATGCATTAAGCTCACTGCAGTCAAGATATTTCGAGTAACATCGAAATATAGATTTAGATGGTGGATGCTATGGAAATCGAGATCGCTGCCAAAGTGATGAAAGAACTGGGCCACCCGACGCGACTCGCCATTTTCAAGCGCCTGGTTAAATCCGGGCATCAGGGTTTGGCGGTAGGCGAAGTTCAGGAAGACTTGGGCATCCCGGGCTCCACACTGTCACACCATTTGTCAAGACTGGCCTCGGCAGGATTGATCGTACAGCGACGAGAAGGGCGCGTTCTTTTTTGTGTTGTAGAGTATGAAAAGTTTCTGGCTGTTATTAGCTTTCTACAAGATGAATGTTGCGCCGACGCGGATGCGTAACAGTTTGCTTAACTACGGCGAAGAGGGTTGCAGGGTGGACCAACACCAACGGTGTTGTCTGGCCGAAAATAATATTGCGCGATAACAAATTATAGGCGAGGCAATTCGTGACTGACTTTGATGACATACCTGTCGCCGGCAACGGTCTTCTGGATCGGCGTATTTTCTTAAAGGCTGGTGCTGCCGGCGGCGCAACGTTATTGACGGCAACGGCCGGTGCACAGGATCGACCGGACTGGATGCGCATGCCGGGGGCCGGCATGAGCGAAACCGGTGCGCCGTCGGAGTATGAAACTCAGCTGCATCGCCGCGCGATCGGCTCGCAGACAGGCACAACCGGATCCGGAGCTTCCCGTACTCCTCTTCCATATCTCGATGGAATTATCACACCCAGCCGCCTGCACTTTGAAAGACATCACAGCGGCATTCCGAATATTGATCCCGATCAGCACAAACTGATTATCCATGGGTTAGTTGACCGGCCATTGTCGTTCAGTCTCGATGCCCTTGCCCGATACCAGACCGTGTCGAGCATTCAATTCCTCGAGTGCGCCGGCAACAGTCTTAGAATGCTCGCGCCCGAGCCGTTGCAAATTAGTTGTTCACTTTTGCATGGCCTGGTCGCAGCAAGCGAATGGGGCGGGATACCCTTGTCGGCTCTACTTGAAGAAACCGGCGTCAAGCCGTCCGCCCGGTGGCTTGTTGCCTCAGGAGGAGATGCATGCAGAATGAGTCGCAGTGTGCCGCTGGACAAAATTATGGATGACGCAATTGTCGCGCTTTATCAAAACGGCGAACCATTGCGTCCGGCGAACGGTTATCCCATGCGACTGTTTCTTCCCGGCTGGGAAGGCAACATGAGCGTCAAATGGCTGCATACGATCAAGCTTGTCGATCAACCTGCAATGACCAAGGATGAGACTTCGAAGTACTCGGACCTGCAGGACAACGGCGAGACCCGACTATTCTCTTTTCCCATGCGCGTTAAGTCAGTCATTACGAGTCCGGCGCCGGGACTGGACCTGGGTGAGCCCGGTGGTTACCAGGTTTCCGGTATCGCCTGGAGCGGTGACGGAAAAATCAGGCGCGTCGAGGTTTCGGCAGATGGAGGCAACACCTGGGCTGATGCCGCACTGGATGAACACGTGTTGTCCAAGTGCCTGACCCGGTTTCGTTCAGCCTGGCGTTGGGACGGCGGGCCCGCTGTCCTGCTTAGCCGGGCGGTGGACTCAGCAGGCAACGTACAGCCCACGCGCAGCGTCGTCTTGCAAGGTCGTGCGCCGGGGGCCTTCGATCATTGCAATGCAATCCAGGCGTGGCAAATCAGCCGAAATGGAAAGGTGAACAATGTTTATTCGTAGCGCGTTATTCACAGCCTTGGTCATTTTCACCTGTAGCGTGATGGCCGGCGAGAAACCCGGACTTGGCAAAGCGATTTCGATGGAGGAACTGGCAAAGGTGGACTACACCGTGTTGCCGAATGGTTACGGATTGCCTGAAGGAAGCGGCAATGCAGAAAACGGCGCAGTCGTATATGCACAAAACTGCCTGGCCTGCCATGGTGAAGATGGCACAGACGGATTAAATGACAGGCTGGTCGGCGGCCTCGGTTCCCTGACGACCGATAAACCCGTCAAAACTGTCGGTAGTTACTGGCCGTATGCAACCACCCTTTTTGATTACGTCCGACGTGCCATGCCGTACCAGGCACCGGGCAGCCTGACCAATAACCAGGTGTACGCGGTCACTGCCTACATCCTGTTTCTGAACGGCATCGTCGAAGAAGATGCGCAATTGAATGCTCAGACTTTACCGAATGTCAAAATGCCGAATAGAGACAATGTTGTCTGGGACTACCAGCCGGAGTAATGCTCGATTATGACTGTTCGGTGAGCTTGCTCATTTCAGCGGCAACTGCTTCTACTTCGCGCCACACGCGAAGCAGGTTGCCGCCAAGAATCTTCTTGATGTCGGATTCGCTGTAGCCACGTCCCAGCAATCCCTCCACCAGGGCCGGATAGCTGGAAACATCTTTGAGGTCGATAGGCAGGGTATCGCCAATACCGTCATAGTCAGAACCGATACCTACGTGGTCGACGCTGGTCAGATTTACGACATGATCAAAATGATCGAGGGTCTCAGCAACGGTCGCGTAAGGGTAGGCGCCGTTTTCTGTGGCGTATTTGTCGTTAAATTCCTTCTGCAAGTCCCGGGAGTTTTCCATGCCACTCGTCTCAAGGTAGCTCATGAATTCGTCCCTCCGGTTGAACTCGTATTCCTTTGCACGTTCGGTCAGAAATCTGGAACCGAAGTTGATCATGACGACACCGCCATTCTCCGCCAGGCGAATAATCATGTCGTCATCGATGTTTCGTTCCAGGTCTTTGGTGAAATGCCGGGCAGAGGAATGTGAAGCAATGGCGGGCGCCCTGGTAGTTTCCATCATATCCCAGAAGGCCTCGTCAGATGCGTGACTGACATCCACCATGATGCCCAGCCGGTTCATTTCACGGACCACTTCGGCGCCGAAGTCACTCAGACCACCCCATTGTTTGTTGTCGTCGTATGAAGAATCGGCAAGGTGATTCGACATGCTATGAGCGAGCGAAATATAGCGAATGCCCCTGTCGTAGAAGTGCTGCAGATTTGCGAGATCCCCGGCAATCGGCGAGCCGTTTTCCATGCCCAGCGGAAATGAAATCAACCCGGCTGCAAACTGGCGCTCAACATCGTTCGGAGACCAGGCGATCGCGAACTTGTCAGGAGACTCATTGACGATGCGGTTTACCAGGTCAATAACTTCGTCCGCCCTTTCTTTGGATTTTCCTTCCGCTTCGAGTGCGGGTGAGGTGTAAATCGAGATGAACGGTGCGTTCAGTCCACCGGCGACAGCCCTGGGGTAGTCGAAGTCACCGCCGTCAGTAGCAACCGATACGTCTTCCCAACCATCCTGAAGGCGATAGGGCACATCGACATGGCCGTCGATGATTATGGAGCTTTGTGCGATTTCGCGGGCGTTCATCACCACATCTGCCGCTGCATCCTGCTCGTTTTCGGATCCACAAGAAGCCAACATCAAGGCGGTCGCTACGGTGACCAGTACTTTTTCGAGCATGTCATTCCCTCAGTTTCGATTTCTCACTAAAATCGGTGGATTCAGAGTATAGGCAACAATCCGGCATGGCGGAATGATGATTTGCACCGGTTCTCCGGGTGGTCACTCTATTCCGGCCCGGACTACCAGCCGGAGTAATGCTTGCCATGAGAAAGAAGAGGTGCAGGTACCTGCGTGACCCGGGCTGCGTTGCCAGCCGTACAACCGCTATCCCGCCAATGACAAGCCGTGCGTGGTTCCTGGCGGTCCGTGCTAGAGTGTTTTTGGATCAGGGAGCACCACCAATAGCCCCCGACGAACTGAGAGAGCCAATGATGACAAGTCGACACCCCATAGCTTCCCTGTTGCTCGTGATATTTCTCGCGTTCTCGATTTCCTGTCAGGCAGAGACTGGGAGCGACGCACCCACATCTCCGGATGCGACCCGGCCAAACGTTATCGTAATTGTCGTGGACGACCTCCGCTTCGATGAGTTCGGCGCGGGAGGACATCCGTATCTTGAGACACCAAACATCGATCGGTTGGCTGATGAGGGTGCGATGTTCACTGATACGTTTTACGCTGTACCTTTATGTTCGCCGAATCGCGCCAGTATCCTCACCGGACAGTATCCGTCGCGTCACGGCATCATCGACAACATTGCCCGTAATCTGGCCAGTCACCGGCTGCAGACGTTTCCGATTGCGATGCGGGATGCCGGATACGAAACCGGGTTCATCGGCAAGTGGCACATGGGCAACGACCCAACGCCGCGGCCAGGGTTTGATTTTTGGTCAGCGCTGCCCGGGCAGGGACGCACCATAGACCCGGACCTTTATGAGGACGGCCGTGTTCACCGGGTCGATGGCTACGTCACAGACGTGCTTACGGACCGAGCCGTGGAATTCATCGAGAGTGAGCGTGAGGGCCCCTTCATGCTCTATATCGCCCACAAGGCCGTCCACCCGGACGCACGCCAGCTGGACGACGGTTCGTCAGATCCAAATGTAAACCGGGTCTACACCCCGGCCCCACGGCACAAGGGTCTCTACGAGGAACGCGTGTATCCCAGGCAACCAAACGTCGTCTTTTCTCCTGATGATCTGGAAGGGAAACCGGCTCTGCAACGATCCCTGCGGGATCGCGACTCGCCCGAGAGCGTCGAGAAGTTTTCATTCTTCCTGGATCCGGGAACGTCGGAAGAGACGATCCGGCGGCGTGCCGAGATGGTCCTCGCGGTTGACGAGAGCCTTGGCAGGTTGATGGCCACCCTGGAAGCACAAGGCACACTCGACAACACCATGATCATGTTTACGAGCGATAATGGCTTTTTCTTCGGCGAGCACTGGCTCAGCCAGGAGCGCCGATTACCCTACGAAGAGTCCATCAGGCAGCCGCTCCTCGTGCGCTACCCACCGCTGGCCAAACCGGGTTCCATGATCGCGGGACTGTCTCTCTCGGTCGATATCGCTCCCACGGTCCTCGACGTCGGCGGGGTCGAGATAGGCGATCACGTGCAGGGCCGATCCCTGGTGCCGCTCCTGCGCGGAGACGACGCCGGGTGGAGAGAGTCAGTCCTGATCGAATTCTTTACCTATGAAAAGCCGCGGCCGTGGCTCCTGGATATGGACTACAGGACGGTTCGCACCGACCGGTACAAGCTCATCCACTGGATGCAACACCCAAACGAACGGGAACTCTATGATCTGCAGGAAGATCCGTTCGAACTCAAGAATCTCATCAACGATCCGGCGATGAGCGATGTCGTCGTGGAGTTGGAGGGGGAGCTTGGTAAGCTGGTGCTCGAAGCCATGGGGATAGTGAGTACGCGCTAACGCCGGACAATGTGATCACCGAGGAACACTTCATCCACGTCTTCGAGGGCACCGGGCCCTGTCTCCCGTAGGCAGAGATTGTTGCCAATATTGCACTTATTATCGTAACGCGTTACGATAATTGTATGACAGGAGTGAACAAGAAACGAGGACGGCCCGCGACCGGAAATTCGATGTCGGCTGCAGAGCGCATGCGTGCTTATCGGAAGCGCAAGCGTGACGCAGGATATACAAGTGTCCGGCGATGGGAGCCAGTCGACGGCGGGGCGGAACGACGTTTTTCTGATCATCGAATTCTCGATGCACGCAGTCTTGCGATGCACTGCAGGATCGCGCAAAAAATTGTGCGCAATCCTGAACTGATAAAAGAGGCGCAAGGCAATATTGAACGCTGGAGCAAGAAATTCGATGGGCCCAGACCGAGATACTTCGAAGAATGGGAGGCGATTCTGAATTTGCCGTGCCGGGAAATTGCGGAGCGAATCACAAGAATGAACGACGATGCAACCCGACTACGTTCGTCATCGCCTTTTGCAGGCGTTTTGAGCGACAAAGAGCGAGAGCAGGTTTATGCAGCGTTCAGACCTTGAGCACATAATACGGGCAAGTGGTGACGTCGCTAATGATGACGAAATCATTGTCATCGGTAGTCAATCGATATTGGGTCAGTTTCCAGATGCGCCGATTCTGCTTCTGGCATCGATGGAATCTGACATTTACCCGAAGAACAAACCGGAGTTGGCTGATAAAGTTGATGGTGCCATTGGTGAAGGTTCTTCGTTTCACCAACTTTATGGTTACTACGCTCAGGGCGTCGGTCCCGACACGGCCGTGCTCCCAGCGGATTGGCAAGATCGTCTGATTGAGGTTCGAAATGAAAACACCGCGGGTGTGACGGGACTTTGCCTCGAAGTGCACGATCTCGCAGTCTCGAAATTAGTTGCCGGCCGGCCAAAGGATCTGGACTTCGTGATGGAATTGGCTCGTCAAAAAATGATCGAACGAGCGACCTTACGTGCACGACTCAAGATGACAAAAATCACAGATATTGAGAATTCTTTGGCTGGTACCAGGATAGACTCGCTTTTCAATGAATAATCGGGCGGGGTGAGAAGATTTGAACTGTGCTCGGAATATCGTTGAGCTAATCGATCGACTCGCCGTTTCTATCGTGAGGCCCCTGCCTCCCGAATCCAGATCTCGGGTGTCAACGGACATAATTACAGGACTGTGCTTAACGGCGCAGGACCGTCTCCCGCAAAAGCCCCGTAGTCAATGCATCACATAAAAATCCTCATTCGCCACCGACAGGCCAGTTGGAAACGATTTGTTACAAATTAAGTCATTCCTGAAATTGACCGGAAATACTTCTGCTGCATCATTGCCGTTGTGAATCGACTATGCGTGCATGAGACAAACTTTTGACCGTGTCGCGAATCCGGACTGGACGAAACGTTTGGCAACAATCTGATCTGGAGGTTTACGGTACAGCGTGCTGCATGCCGACGGTAGTTGGTTGGTGCAATAGAAACCGGCAGGGCGCAAATTATCATTTTTGGGGCAAAGGGCATTTCAATGGATAAATTAATTGCAACCGGACCCAACCTGAGGTGGCCCATCTTACGGGTTCGTGCCACAGGGATCATCGGGGTATTGTTCGGGTTGCTCACCATCCGTGAGGGCGGTGCGGTGCTGTTCGTTGACGGCGCGGCGCGAGTCGCGGCCGGCGATTTCGTGCCATTTGTCCTCTGGTTCAACTTCCTGGCCGGCTTCGCCTACCTGGTTGCTGGCGTCGGTCTGTTGTTTCGGCAAGCCTGGGCGGCCCGCGTCGCTCTCGCCATTGCGCTCGCCACGCTTGGCGTATTCGCGGCGTTAGGCGTGCACGTGGTCAGCGGGGGTGCGTACGAGATGCGTACCGTGGTCGCAATGACCCTGCGCAGCACCATATGGCTCGCAATAGCCGCGATCGCGTGGCAGACGTTGATGAAGAATTCCACACAGCTACCAATGGAGATCTGACCCCATTTATTCGTCAGTACGTGGCAATCTCTCCCGCGGTGACGATTGCTACTCTCTCCGTAATCATTCTTTCTCCATCGCAACATCTATTACGGAACTGGTTCACATATTCAATCACTGTACGTAAAAGTACTGATTTGGATCGTTCTGACTGCCCCTATATTAGCCGCTTGTTCCTCATTCCAATGACTAGAAGGATTCACAAATTGACGCAAGATAAAACCCGATTTCTAGCAGTAATCGACCCGACCCGCATCGATCAATGGGCTTTTCGCAAAGCAGTATCGATGGCGAAGGACCGGGACAATGCCAAAGTATATGCACTTCTGTGTGCGAATACAGGAACCGAGTGTGACGACCCGGTGGAATTGCGGACCGTCGAATTGAGACGCCAGACGATTTGGCTGGATGAAATCATCGGCAGCATCAACGAGGCCGGTGTGGATATTGAAACAATTGTGGAGTGGCATGAGGATTGGCGCGAAGCAATCTGCAATGTCGCCCGTGACAATCAAATTGACCTGGTCATTAAGCGAGCAAGCGGACGACCGAACGCACTGGCCAGTTCCGATCGACAGCTCATCAGATCCTTAAAGAGCGCGTTGTTACTGGTCAAGCACGATCCTTCCAGCGACCTGAAAAAAGTCTTGATGGCAGTTGACTTCAATGCAAGTGATGAAAGTCATACAGCATTGAACGATTCGATTATCGATCTTGGTGGGCGAATTCGTGGATCCAGTGACACGATGGAGCTCCACGCCGTTTCCGCATATCCCGATTCGGATAAGTTTGTGCATCCGCCTGATGTGGCAAGGAAGCTCAATATCGATCGATCTCAGGCACATGTTCTGCAAGGTAGAGCTGGAGATATCATTCCGGAACTCGCAAGCAAGATTGGTGCAGATCTCGTTATCTTAGGTAATGTCGGCCGACGCGGCCTTTCCGGCATCACGATCGGTAATACTGCCGAGAAGATTCTGACGGATATCCAATCGGATGTGCTGGTGCTCGTCCGGGAAGAGAGCATGGAACGCTCTGCAGCGTAGGCAGTATTGACAGTTTATTTACTCACGCCTGTGCGAATGTGAACGTGCCGCCGCCGAATTGACAATCAGGCGGCGGTAGCCGTTTGCAAATGCCACGACGCAGTTATTCCTGTCGATGATCTGCCTGGCAGATCATCCAAGCTAAGCCGAAATCGAACATAAATGATTAATTAGATTGGTCGGGGTGAGAAGATTTGAACTTCCGGCCCCTGCCTCCCGAAGACATTTCGACACTCGTTTGTAATCAAGAGCTTACAGAATAACACCAAAATAATCATTCACATAAGATGTTTTTTGATAACGTTAGATCACGTTACGTAACGTTTGATAACGTTTTCACTGTGACAAAATTGTGACAGATTCTCCCTTTGTGAATGCAGCGGAAACGTCGTATTCGTAGACGTATTTATTACTTTACGATGACTGGATAGAGTTTTTGCGCCCTTCAGCGCTTCAGTAATAGTAGTGGAACCGTCGCCAAGCGCTCTGCGCGAAGCGACGTTTGGGGTCAGAGTAAAAATAGCCCGGAAGTGTCATATGTACTGGAGGAAGTCCAAATTGCTACCCAAAGTGTCACCGGAACACGAACGCCGATGCCCTATTGAGTCATGTGATTTGTAATACCCAAGATGGCAAATCTGCCTTGACACGGCTTGTAAACCAGACAAGTTATGCGACAAACTAGGCGTTCGCTACACGTGCGACTTACGGTTGGGGAGGGTCATGCAGATTTTCATTGCCGCGGTATCCGTGGCACTCATTGTGTCGTTTCTATGTTCCATATTCGAGTCGGTGCTGTTATCAATCAATCACGCACAGGTCGAGGCACTGGTTCAGCAGGGCAAACGTTCCGGCCAGCTTCTAAAGGAGTTCAAGCACCGGATCGACATGCCAATCGCAGCCATTCTTATTACCAATACCATCGCCCACACGGTCGGCACTGCGGTGGCCGGTGCGACCTATAAAGAAGCCTTCAGTTCAGAAACGCTGTGGATTTTCACGATCGTATTTACGATTGCGGTTCTGCTTTTCACAGAAATCATTCCGAAGACCCTCGGAATCACACAGGCGTCGAGATTAGCTACGCCGGTCGCCCATGGTATCCACGCGCTAGCTGTCGCTTTGCACCCGCTGGTTCTCATAAGTGGTTACATTTCCCGCTCACTGCGTGGTGGAAGGGACGGGTCGGTGACCTCAGTTGAAGAGATCCGGCTGCTGGCCGCGCTGGGAAGAACCGAGGGAGTCGTCGGTGTTCAGACTGCGGGAATCATCATCGGAGCATCGGGACTGCCCATGCTTAGTGCATCGGACGTAATGCTGCCTCGCAAACAGGTGATTTTTCTATCGGCAACAAGCAGCCGGCGGCAGGTGCTGAAAACACTGAAACAATCCCGGCACAGCCGATTTCCATTTTCTATGACGGATCAGTTGGACGAGGTGTCCGGCGTCGTACTGGCGAAAGATTTGCTTCTCTACTTGCAGGAAAACACCGATGAGACGATTGAATGGTCACGCCTGATCCTGGAGCCGGTCGTCGTGCCTGAAACTGCGCCGCTCGATTCACTACTGCGAACGTTCAAAGAAGCCCGACGACACCTGGCCATCGTTGTTGACGAATACGGAGACGTCCAGGGCATAGTCACATTTGAGGATGTGCTCGAGGAGATAGTCGGTGACATCTTCGATGAAAGTGATCGGTCGATCCAGGACGTGTGGCCACAGGACGACGGTTCATTGCATGCATTGGGAACGATTGAGCTCCGCAAACTAAGCCAGCAGCTGGGAATCGAGCTGCCGCCTGAAACAAAAGCAAGTCGTCTCGGGGGGGTGGTTACGGAGTTGCTTGGACGAATTCCGGTAAAGGGCGACACGATTGAGTGGAACGGCTGCTGGCTCGAAGTGCTTTCGACAAGCAAGTGGAGCGCGGAGATGGTCTCGATAAAGAAGAAAGAATGACCTCAGAGCGAACGATCGCCTCTGGAAGCAAAGGGCGTCGCCCAAGGTAGTGTCAAACTTTTTCTGACAACGCAACTTCATTTCGCAGCGTCCCTAAGTTGGCTCAGGTGTGCATCCCATCCGGCGTCCAGCGCCATTAGCAGCGGCAAAGCCATGTCATCGGCTGCTGCACCGATCCCCTCATGATGAAGCGTGAGACGGGTACCGCCGTGCACTTCCTGAAGCAGCCAGGTTACCGTTGTCATCACTCCGCCCAGGGGCTCAATGGTGAACGTGTAAACCAGCTTTTCGGCCCGCCTTGCTTCCATAACCGAGCCCCAGCATTTTCGGACCTCAGATCCGTCGTCGGCCTGGCCTTTCAGTACATAGTCGCTTCCCGTCGCAAGGTCAGAATCTGCAGGATGGAACCACTCGCCCAGCTTGTCTTTGTCGGTCAGGAAATCCCAAACCGTTTCCGCATCTGCCCGAAGAAAAATCGTCTTAACAATCATTGAATCTGACATCAGGTTTTTTCCTTTTTGTTTTCTATTGCGTGCTTCAGGCTGGTAAGGCGCTCATCCCAGTACTGATCAAAATAACCGAGCCATTCTGTTACTGCTCTGATAGCGCCGGGCTCAAGGTGGTTGATGCGTTCACGGCCTGCCGTTCGCACGGAAATCAGTTCGCCTTCCTGCAGCACCGACAAGTGTTTTTGAATTGCGCCCCGAGTGACTTCGAAGTGAGACGCAACCTCGCCAATACTCATGTCTGCTGAGCTCAAGAGCATCAGAATGCTGCGCCGGGTTGGGTCACCCAGCGCCCGAAACGCGCCTTGTGGACCAATATTCACTGGCTGATCGGCAAGAAGTCGAACTTGCCATCCTGATACAAGAAGGTGATGCAATCCGTGTCGGAAACACATTTGCTGATGTGTGGAAGATTGGCCGGAATCTTGTAGAAGGACCCAACAGGCAGCAAAACTTCGTCATTCAGGCCGGCTTCGGGCGTCACATTTACAAGTGTTCCAGAGACCACCACACCAAACATATTCGATGACTTGGTGTGAGCGGGACTGACCAGTCCTGCGGGTAGTTGCACCATCGCCATGTATGATTCTTCGAACCGTTTTCCGACCAGCGGAGCGAACCCAACGCCTTCTTCTGTTCGCTCCCAGCCGAGTTGAGCAGAGGGAATATTGGTTATAACGGCAGGCACTGACGCCTCTGAGAAGATTCCGAGTGCCCCAACTGCAAGTAAGCTTGCCAAGGCAGGGATCGCTAGTTTCTTAATCACTATTAACTCCGAAGTAACACCAAACAGTGTCACGCAATATAACACCAAAAGGTATCATGTCAATATCTGGTTCGAATTCTTTACCTCGATTGGATTGCCCACCCGAATGAATTCCTGAAGCCGCCGGGTGTCTGTAGCTAATTGCCAATTACGCCAATGATTCTTAGCCATTTCGTAATTTGCTTACAGCAGAGACCGTGGCTCTGGTTGACTGATTAGTCATGCTTGTTTCCTCTCGGCCAACCTGGCAATCAATGCCAAAGCCGAATTAGGCGCAGTTATTTTTCTCATCAATGGCGGAGAATCGGTAAGGTCGGTTGGGCGACTGTTTCTGTAGGCATTGCCAATTGCAGACTAAACAGGGAGGCAATACGACCTTGCTGTTGCAGAGAAAATTTGAACCAAACTACTATCAAGTGACTAAGTGCAACGGCTGTATTGTAAAATTGTTTAATGAAACAGCACGAATTCTTAATTGGCGAACCAGGGAAAGCAAATGACGACCTCAATAGCATGGGCATAACTATTTTTCGCGCCCAACCGGCTGCAATACGTAGCATGCTCGGGTTGGTGGGTGTGCTGTTGTTCGTTGCTGGACCGGCTTGGTCAGCAACCCCCATCGAAGAGGCGAAAGTTCTTGCGCTCGATGGTGCAGCGGGCGACCAATTTGGCTACAGCGTCGCGCTGTCACGTGATACCGCAGTGATTGGGGCCCGCTTTGATAGCGATGACGTCAATGGCGCCGAATCGGGATCGGCGTACGTGTTCATCCGGACCGGGACCACCTGGAGTCAGCAGGCCAAACTCACCGCTAACGATGGCGCGGCACGCGACTGGTTTGGGGTCAGAGTGGCGATTTCTGGAGATACTGCAGTGGTTACAGCCGACGCGGATGACGACGATGTCAACGGCGTCGATTCAGGTTCTGTGTATGTGTTCACCCGCTCCGGAACGACGTGGAGCCTTCAAGCCAAACTTATCGCCGCAGATGGCGCGCCGGTTGACCTGTTCGGTTATAGCGTCGCACTCTCCGACGATACCGCAGTGTTTGGAGCTAAGTTCGATGACGACGATATCAACGGGGTCGATTCGGGTTCTGCGTATGTGTTTGTACGCTCCGGAACGATCTGGAGCCAACAGGCCAAGCTCACCGCTGCCGATGGCGAGCCGGGTGATGAGTTCGGATACAGTGTCGCACTCGCTGGCGACACTGTGGTGGTTACGGCCAATGCGGATGATGACGACGTCAACGGTATTGATTCAGGTTCTGCGTATGTGTTCACCCGCGCCGGGGCGGCTTGGAGCCAGCAGGCCAAGCTCACTGCTGCCGATGGCGCGGCAGGCGACTTGTTTGGCGTTAGGGCCGCAGTCTTCGGTGACACCGCGTTGATCGGGGCTCGCTTCACTGACGATAGTGGCGACGATTCGGGTTCGGCGTATGTGTTCACTCGCTCCGGGGCCATTTGGAGCCAGCAGGCCAAGTTCACGGCCGACGATGGTGCGGCCGGCGACGATTTCGGCTACAGCGTTGCGATTTCTGGTAACACTGCGTTAGTCGGAGCCCAGTCAGATGACAACAATATCAACGGTGTCGATTCAGGTTCAGCATATGTATTCACTCGCTCCGGAACGACCTGGAGCCAGTATGCCAAGCTCACCCCCTCGCATGGCTCGGCAGGCGACCAGTTCGGCGGCAGAGTCGCAATGTCCGGAAATACCGCACTAATCGGGGCCCGCTTGGTTGACGACAACGTCAAGGGTGGCGACTCGGGAGCGGCCTACGTGTTCACGGGCGTGCCAAGTGGCGACCGTGACGGCAATGAAAATTAGTCACTGCTGTCCCGTTAACGTTCACAGTAGGGCCAGCTGATTGATATTGGGCTGCGTGTTGTCGGGTGGATCGCCTCTCAGTAACGCCATCAAGTCCCGTTTTTCAAACAGATTGAGCTGTAATAGTCGTAAGATTTGTTGTGTGCTTTTCTTCAACCCTGCCTGGAACTTGAGGAAAGCCAGCAGCAAGTAAACGCACAGTGCGATCCATATTTGTGTCATGATCGCATTCTTGCTCGTGCCCACAAATGATTTGATTTTCAGGTTTTGCTTGATCCATTTAAAAAACAGTTCAACTTGCCATCTTGCTTTGTAAATATCGGCAATGGTTTTGGCCGATAGCTTGAAGTTGTTGGTCAGAAACACATAACGCTTTCCGGTTTGTGCGTCCCGGTAAGCAATGCGTCGTAGCTGTACAGGACACTTCTTTGCCGTCTGAGTACCGGTGAATTCAATGGTTTGGTCGCAGATCAGACCCTTGCTCTTCAGTACGGGACGGCGGCATAACGTACGGTATTTTGCATTGGTCTTGAGTCGGGTAACAAAATATATTCCCTTGTCTGTCAGTTGCTTATACCAAGTGTAATCGTTATACCCCTTATCAAGGGCAACAATACTGCCCTTGGGAAAATCCAGTGTGCGACCAACGGTCACATCATGGTTCTTGCCTTCGGTGACCGTGACAAACTCGGGCAGGTAACCGGCATGGTTTAACCCAACATGGAGTTTTATCGCCCCCTTGGTGGTGCGGAAATCGGCCCAGGGGAAAACCGACAGACATAAATCTATCGTCGAGGCATCCAGCGAATACAGCGGGTTTTTGAAGCGGAACGCATGGCCAGGTACCACGCCCTGGCAGCGACCCAACAGTTTTCCAAACAAGGCCTCGTAGAGCGCATACGGCTTGGCGTCATTGATGCGAGACAAGTTGGATCGCGACAGCTTTGTGCTACCCAGATGATAAAGACGGTGGGCCTGCGCAGACAGATTTTCAACGATATCACGCAAGCTGATTCGCCCCGACAATTGCCCCATCGCCATGCTCACAAATTGCGACCATCTTGATGCCGTTCGAAACGAACGGCCCGTATGGTGCTGTTTTGCAAGGGCCTCGAACTCATGTCTCGGTATCAATTTGAGAAGCTGGGAAAACACGGTATTATGATGACTCAAGGCCTGCACTCCTGCTTGTTTTATAATGACTTTTCGCAATTTCATTATACCAAAACAGCCCGGTTTTCAGGCCTTACTTTTTACTCCTTAACGGGACAGCAGTGAAAATTAGTGTAAAGACTGACGTTTGGGGTCAGAGTAAAAACAGCCCGGAAGTGTCATATGCACTGGGGGAAGTCCATAGCTGCAAGTTAGTGGTCCGTTAAACCGGGGGAACATCAGGATGTCCGCAATTCTCACCGCTTCCCAAACTAAGGGTGTCCCCAATTCTCACCGCAAGTTGCGTAAATGGTTCGGCGAGTTCACGTATTGTCCAATCGTCGTATCCAAATCTCTGCATTTGAATTGGCTCGGAAATTTCTCGAAAATTCGCTCGGAAATGACAATAGGTAACTAATAAAGTGGAATCAAATTTAAGAGCGTCAAAACTCAGGTTGATGCAATTGCACGTGAAATTTCGATGCTTGCGATCGCGTGTAATATTGACCTTAATCGGCATGAAGTCGCAAATCGGGTTCTCAAGAATGACAGCAGTGTATGTCGCCGCAAGAACCCAGCGGCCTTCGAAAAACTACGCCATCATCTCATGGCATTTTTCCCGTTGGAGAACAAAGCAATAGAAAATCTGAGTGCGGAAAACGTCGGTGAAATTCTAAATGAGGTTCGAGCGAGCATCAGGGCACTGCGCGACGCAGGCAAGGGAGGCTAAGAAAGGGGGAGTGTTGAAAGACCACACTCCTTTATTGTTGTTGATTACTATCGCTACTTTCTTTACGACCAAGCCACCTCGCCAGCGGATGTGCAGAGATACCGTGAGCAACCAGGCTCAAGAACACAGTGCAAATAACGACCAATGCCAGAACGTCTGCGCCGGGCACTCCTGCATTGATGACGATAATTGCAAACACGATGCTGGCCAAGCCGCGCGGCCCGAACCAGCCCAGGAACAACCGACTCGAGATACTTTCCCCGGTACCGGCGAGAGACAGGAAGATGGGCGCGACGCGTATTACAGTAAGGCTTAATAGTGCGTAGACCACGACTTCCCAGCTGAACAACTTGAATGCCGGACCGATCACCATTGCGCCGAATAGCATCCAGGTCACTAATGCCAGTGTCTCGCCAATGCCTTCAGCATCCATCACCAGTTTATGCGCGGCCTCTTTGGCCAGGAAACCAAAAAGCAAGCCACCGGTAAACGCAGCAATATAACCACTGCCATGCAGGCTTTGCGCGATCGCGAACGAGGAGAGAGCCAGAGCTGCTACCGTGACCTGCTTCCAAATCTCGGTCACCCAACCCTGCTTAACGCACCAGCGTAGTAATGACACGCCGACCAGGGCCAGGCCCATGCCAACGGCCATCCCGATCCCGATTTCCGTTGCAAGCAGACGCAAAGCAGGCGCTGAGCTTCCACCATGCTCTCCGCCAACAGATAGCGCGATGAAAAACAGCAGTATGGGGACACAAATACCATCATTCAGCCCGCTTTCCACGTTAAGACCCTCTCGTATCCGGGCGGGAACCGCTTTGTTAGTAATCACCGCTTTGCCAAGCGCTGCATCGGTAGCAGCGAGCATGGTTGCGAGGATTGCTGCGTCTATCAGTGATAATCCATCGAAAATCAGTACGGCAAAACCAAATCCTAGTGCAATCACGCCGGGAAGGCCCAGTAACAACATCCGTGAAGGTATCCGGAACTGCTTCTTCAGGATGGACATATCTGCGTTCGCTGCGTCAATAAACAGGATTAACGCGAGGGTCAGATCCGCAAGAGTTCGCAAATCTGCGCTCGTCGCATCACCAGAGAGCCAGCCGAGACCAAAAGGCCCCATCAGGAATCCGGCGACGACAAACACCATGGGTCCCGATATCGCCGATCGCTCGATACGACCCGCAACCATGCTGTAGAAGAAAATAAACAGGGCAAGGATAGCAAGTGTTACATACATGATGCTCGGTCACCTTTTAGAATTTTTCTGGTGCAAAAGTATATTCGTATTCCGGTGCTTTGTAACCTTCATCGCTCTGCCGCCCAGGTAGTTCTGGTTTGTCGTAAGGAATATTTTTATAGGGGAACATGCTGAGCAGGTGTGCAATACAATTGAGTCGCGCAGGTTTTTTGTGGTCTGAATTTATTACATGCCACGGTGCCCATGCGGTGTCAGTAGCCATGAACATGGCATCTTTGGCTCGCGAATAGTCATACCACCGGCTGTATGATTCCAGATCCATGGGGCTCAGTTTCCAGTGCTTGCGCGGGTCGGTCATGCGTGCCTCAAGACGCCTGGTTTGTTCTTTCGGGCTCACGTCGAACCAGTACTTTATGAGGGTAATGCCGTTGTCTACGATCGTCCGCTCGAAATCAGGCGTGGTTAGCAAGAACCGCTTGTACTCTTTTTCCGTACAATAACCCATCACCCGTTCAACGCCAGCCCGATTGTACCAACTCCGGTCAAACAGGGTAATCTCTCCTGCAGCTGGAAAGCGTTCGATATAACGCTGCATAAACATTTGAGTCTTTTGCCGGTCGGTTGGCGCCGGCAAGGCATTCACGCGAAAGACCCGTGGGCTTACCCGTTCAGTAATACGTTTGATAGCACCACCCTTGCCCGCTGTATCGCGACCCTCGAACACGATGATCGCTCGCTTTCCGGTGTCTGTGATCCAGTCCTGTAGCTTCGCTAACTCTATCTGCAGCTTGTAAAGTTCAGCCTCGTATTCCTTGTTTCCAAACTTCTTTTTTTTTCGAGCCTCTGTTTTTCCGCTGATGTCAGGCTGCATTTTCTTGTCCTTTTTTCCTTTTTCTTTTCCCATATCTATTTCCCGGATTTTCCTTGAAATTAATTGCCTGACCGGCGCATCGAAGATTCTGTACTGGCTCGGTTGCTGACACATTAACATGTTGGATTCCATATGTGACCGGGAAGGCAGTATCCAGACCATGCTGAATTCATCGCGCAACCGTGGTTGCGGTTGTGGCGCCATCAAATGAAATGTTCGTTTGTCCCCGATACGTTTTCCGTATCAGACCCATGCGAAAATCGCATTGGATGTGTTGTACGATTCTGCGTGGATCGATTTGACTGGCTAGTCGTTTCGAGCTGCCCTTAATGAGAAGGAATTAATTCAGATGACATTGTGGATCGTATATTTAGTAGTAGCTCTTTTGGCGTTAGTTCGTGGCTCCGGCATGTTCGTTACGGGTGCAAAGCAGGTTGGATCTTCGCTTGGCATGAGCAAATTCGCGATTGGCGTTTTGATTGTCGGCTTTGGTACTTCGCTGCCGGAGTTTGCGTCTTCTTTAGCAGCGGCGTTGAGTGGATCAACGGAAATTGTGATCGCTAATGCCGTTGGTTCAAACATCACCAATATTCTTTTGATTGTAGGGACCTTGGCTGCAGTCGGAGGAGCTGTAATTATCGAACGTGACCTTCTAAAGACAGAGCTTCCCGTGTTCTTTATTTCGACAACTCTTTTTGTTGCAATCGTGTTTGATGGCTCTGTTGATCAAATTGAAGGGGCGCTTTTGCTGGGTACTTTCGGTGCTTATGTGTGGTATCTGTTCGTTGAGTCCCGTGCGGACAGTACGGTAGAACTCGCGCAGGAAAACAGTAATCCCAAGGTGGAACTAAAGTCGATTGTTTATATTGTAATTGGTGTTACCGGTGTCGTTATAGGCGCGCACTACACCGTCGAGATGGTGGTTAACATTGCCACAGCGCTATCCGTGCCGATTGGCCTGGTTTCCATAGGTGCTATTGCACTTGGTACATCACTTCCCGAGCTTTTTGTATCATTACGTGCAATAAAAGATGGCGAGGCTGAGATGGCAATCGGAAACATTTTTGGATCAAACGCATTCAATATGTTGATTGTTGTTGGTGTTCCAGCCCTTATCACGCCTCTTATGGTCGACGAAGTCGTAATGGTCCTTGGTCTCAAGGTGCTCATGGCCGCGTCCATGATTTTCTTCGTATTGGGGCTGGCACGCCACGTAATGCGTTGGGAAGGAATAATGTTGCTTTTGTTTTTCTTATTCTTTGTTGTGAGGCTTATGAGTTTCATTTAGACACCGCACAGAAACCATACTTCTGAACGGTATCATTGAAGCGCTTGGTAACCTATTCCAGTTGTAGTAAATCACCCCAATTGGTTCGTTCTTCCATGTCATTGCGGATTTTTTCGGAGATGAAATTATGGCCCTCGCGCAATTCCCATCCACCGCCGAGTGCTTTGTACATAGCGATTAGATTAAGGGAAATATCGCCACGCGCCCGGATCCACTGGTCCAGTTGCACTACCAGGGCGCGCTCCGAGTCAACGACGCGCTGGAAGCTGGTGGATCCTTGTCGATACTGGATGTTTGCAAGCTCGGTAGAGCGTCGGGCGGCCTGCGAGCCTTCTGCACGTATGCTGCTCTCTTCCCTGGCCTGTACAAAACCGACCAGGGCATCTTCAACCTCCTGGTAGGCCGTCAGCACGGTATTCTGGTAGTTCACAATCGTCTGCTGATAACGAGCATCCTGGACACGGACATTGTTCTTTATGCGATCGTAATTAAATATGTTCCAGCTGAAGACCGGACCAGCCGAATAGGAAATACTGTCTGCATTTAACAGGTCGCCGGCGTTGCTGCTGCCGGTGTCACTGGTCTGCAAGCCGATGGAACCAAACAGCGCAAAACGCGGATACAGATCTGTAACCGCGACACCGATCAACGCACTCTGGCTCGCGGCCTGCATTTCGGCCTGGCGTACATCCGGCCGCCGTCGCAGCAATTCCGCAGGGATGCCAGCAGCTATCTCGTCGGGGGCAGCCGGAATCGATGCCGGTTCACCGAGGATGCTGCTTAATTCAGCAGGTGGCACACCCATCAGGATATTGAGCGCATTCTTGGTCTGACGTAGTTGCCTGATCAGGACCGGGACCTGGGCCCGTGTGTCCGCCAGGTTCGTCGTCGCCTGTTGCACGTCGAGTTCTGTCGTCGCGCCATTCGTAAACCGCAAGGTCGCCAGGTTAAGGCTCTCCTTTTGCAATACGATATTCTCGTACGATATTTGCAGGCGTTCTTCCAGAATACGGATATTGACATACACCCGGGCGACTTCAGCCGTGAGGCTGACCAGGGCGCTGTCATAATCGGCTACGGTTGCCGACAGGCTCGAATCTGCCGACTCAATCCCGCGCTGGTATCGACCCCAGAAATCCATCTCCCAGACTGCATCAAAGCCTGCCTGGTAATTGACAAAATTACTATCAAAGTCCGGGCTGAAATTCGGGCTGTTTTCGCTGATCCCGTTCACGCTTACCGAACCACCGGCCACCTGCGTTTGTGGGTACTGCAAACCGGTCGCAATTCCTAATCGCGCACGGGCTTCAAATATACGCAAGCCGGCAATCTGCAACGGCAGGTTCTGCGCATAGGCCTTTTCAATCAGTGTATCGAGCACCGGGTCGCCGAAGACGCTCCACCATGCTGCCTGTTCCGGTGAGTCGCTGGAAATGTCCTCGTTCTCCTCCAGCCAGGTTTCTTCTTCTGCGACTTCGGGCGTGACAAAGTCGGGCCCGAGCGTTGTACACCCGCCGAACAGGAAAGTAGTGGCGAACAACAGCGCCAGGGAGGTCACCATGCTGTGCAGGTCGTGTCTGAGTTTGCTTGGCATCGATATTTTCCTGTCTAAATGTGGTATTCAGCCACGCAATTGGTCAATGGAGCGGAAAAACGTAATTCATCCAGGATGACATGCGCAGCAGGATCTTGCGCAGGACGGCCAGGTGGTGAGCGTGCTCTGTATAAATTGCGCTCTGCGCATAGGCACCCTCAGGCAGACGGTTCCGGTAGGCTTCGAAAGCCGGATCGGTGATCCGCATAACTACCGGCACCCGGCCTGGTAGTGATGAATACGGCATCTTTACCAAATCGTCTGACGGCTTCAACTGTCCCTCACCCAGGGCGGGAACAGCATGCAAAACTTCGGCTGCAAATACCTGGCCGGGGAGAGCATCAAAGGCAATCTCCGCCTTACTCCCTTCCTCAAGACGCAGCAGGCTGTTCTGTCTAAACCAGCCAATGTATTGTTCTTCAGGTACCTTGTTAATAAACACCATCAGGGGTTTTAAGGGTATCGGCACGGCGCGCATGCCGGGCTTCAGAAACAGCTGGGTCACGTAGCCATCCGCAGATGCTCTTACCACTGAGCGTTCCAGCTTGAATTCGGCATTCCTTAAATTGGCCTTCAATGTGTCAACCGCTCTCAAAGACAGATCGTAGTCCCGTTTGGAGCCCGCTCCAGTTCTGTACAAATCTCCCGTCCGTACCAGGTTGAGTTCCTCAGAAGCCAACTGGGCCGTGAACGCTTCAATATCATACTCAAACGGTCTGGGATCCAGTTTGAACAGCACATCACCCGTCTTAATAGGAGAATTTGCCTGCACTGGCACTTCGATGACGGTGCCGGCCACATCGGGAGTGATGGGCGTAGAGTAGAAATATTCCCGGGTATTCTCCGCATAGGGGTGGTTGTAATTCATGGCAAAAAACAGCACGCCGAGCAGGACGAAGCCTCCCAGGGCAGCCGTCGGTACCGTCCACTTGGTCAGCGGAATCTTGAATATCTTGAAGATGGCGATGCAGAAAGCGGTATATGTCAGCATTAACAGTAATTCCATGGGATAGCCCTATTTTTTGTCCGCAGCATCTGCTGATGCTGGGGATTCCACAGAAGATGGCGAGTCATCGGACATTGAATTTTCATCCTGTCCGGAAGATAGCGAGGCGTCTGACCCGGAGGGTGCTGATTCGATCGCCTGAAGGCGGTTACTCAGCGCCTGGATTTGCCCCTCGAGTCGTCCAACGACAGGGTTTGCGGACTCACTTTCGGTAAAGCCCCAGCCCCGGTCTTCGCGGTAAAGGGTGGCCCAGATCCACAGGAATGGCCATAGGATATGCAGGGTGAACAGGCTGACCCAGCCAGCCACATGAATGGCATCCTGATGTGGGTGCCGCCGGTGTATGGAGATTTCGTAGGGAATGTCGTGGATGGCGATGATCCCGTAGAAGATGACCAGTGCTACGAAGATCAGTAGCCCCAGCGCGATGTTATTGAGCATAAATGGCTCCAGATTCTCTATCAATGTGCCCTGCAGTAACCGCGCTCATTGATGAATTTCGACAGGTTTTACAGTGGGTGTCCGATGCGACAAATCGGCATTCGGCACCCCTAAGTTGGGCGCTGACGCTAACACAAGTAATAGGGAAATGCATTCTGCAATTCCCGAAGGTTTGGGCCCTGATATTAGCCCGAACGACCACTGGTTGCACCCGACTGGCACACGTGCTGATGTGGCAAACGACGATCTCGGTTTCGACGGGTGACTGAACGCGGGATTACGTTAAGGAGATGATGTCAGCAATCGGTAGGTTACAGAAGTTCTGCCACTTATTGAGGTTGTCGAACTGATCGCTGCTGGCGGGAAAGATAAACTGAGGGCGAGAGCAACAAACCTTTGTTATGAATTTAGAGAATGGTAATGTTGTCGATCTGCAAGAATGTAAGGTCTGGTCGACCGCCCGCTCCCCAAATATTTTATGAGGCATCTACCGAAAAATAAGACAAAACTGGTTTGCACTATTGGTCCAGCCTCCGATTCCGCGAAAATGCTGGAGAAAATGATTGAAGCCGGGATGAATGTGGCGCGCTTGAATTTTTGCCATGGTGATTTTGTGAAACATGGCGAAGTGATAAGTAAGATCAGGGTAGCCTCAAGAAAAACCGGGAAGCGGGTCGCCATTCTGGCCGACCTGCCTGGACCCAAGATGCGCATCGGTGACCTGGCGGAGGAGTTCGTCACTCTTGAGCGGGATGCACGCTTTACCCTGAGCTCGGCAGACATTATTGGCAATGTGGATCGCGTCTCGATAACCATGAAAGAGCTGTTTGCTGTGGTTAAAGAAGGGGATACCCTATTTCTTAATGACGGTCTCATCGAACTCCGGGTCCAGGAGGTTGCGAATGAGGATATCCACTGCACTGTTGTTGTCGGTGGCCAGCTCCGTTCCAGGAAAGGATTGAATATCCCGGGAATTGATCTTGGAGCAAGCGCATTTACGGTGCGGGATGGTGAGTGCATGCAGTTTGCCCTGGAAAAAGGTGTGGAGGCGATCGGTCAGTCTTTTGTAAACACTGCCCGGGATGTGGAAGATGTTCGCGCAGCAGCTAAGGAAATGGGCTTCCAGCCGTGACTGAAGTTGCCTTGCAACCGCGGGTAGCATCGCAAATAAGCGCTGAAAAATCTAAGTCGGCAATAGGCGAAAGCAAACTGAATGCCAGTCTGCATATTGGTTTACAACAGCGCAAACAGAATAAGTGGGACAGCAGTGGCTTTGATCCCTTTATTGTTGCCAAGATCGAAAGATCCAGTGCCTGGGAAAATATTGATGAAATTATCGAGGTCACGGACGGTATCATGGTGGCCAGAGGGGACTGGCTAGCCCCGTCATAATTGGTCCAGTTGCTATGTTAGGGTTTCTCGATTCTGGAGGAACTGATGAAAGGCAAGCGATTTACAGAAGAACAAATAATACGGATTTTACAAGAGGCAGAATTTGGGCTTTCGGTGGCGGATGTATGCCGCAAGCAGCGCGTAGCCTGCCCTTGGGGTACAACTGCGCGGAGCAATCGTTTTATCGCTGGAAAAAGAAGTTTGGTGGCATGGAAGTCTCTGAGGCAAAACGGCTGCGGGAGCTTGAACGCGAGAACGGTGAACTGAAGAAGATTGTGGCGGAGCAGACGCTGGATATTCGGATGTTGAAGGATGTGAATTCAAAAAAATGGTAAGCCTGCCAGAGCGCCGACGCTGCGTGACGTACTTGACGACTCAGTACGCGATTAGCGAACGACGCGCCTGTCAGGCGATGCAGATGAACCGTTCGAGCTACCGATATGTTGGCGCCCAGGACCTTAAGGATGACGCGTACCAGCGTGTGGTGAGCTTATCGGACCAGTATCGCTATTGGGGTTACCGCAAGATTTTCGATTTGATGAAGGGCGAAGGAATGTCGATCAGCCGCGAGCGAGTGCGCTTGATCCGACGCCGCGAGGGGCTGCAGGTAGTGAGGAAACGTCGCAAACGCAAGTTGCTGGGTATGACCACGCAGTGGGTGAACCAGGCGCATTATCCGAACCATGTTTGGAGCTACGATTTCGTCTTTGACCGCACGGAGGATGCTCGACAGTTGAAATGCATGACCGTGGTTGATGAGTTTACGCGGCAGGGTTTTGAAATCACTGTTGGTCGTAGCCTGACGGCAAGCGATGTCATTCGTATTCTCGACAAACTATTCGCCGAGCACGGTCGGCCCGTCTGCATCAGAAGTGATAACGGACCGGAAATGGTCTCCAAGGCAGTGCAGGAATGGTTGAAGAAAAAGCACGTGGATACGCACTATATTGACCCTGGCAGTCCGTGGCAAAACGGCTACTGCGAGAGTTTCAATTCTATTTTCCGAACGACCTGCCTGGACCGTTGGTTATTCGAGTCAATGACTGAAGCTCGTGTGGTCATCAATCAATGGCTGGAGGAATACAACACGATCAGGCCGCATGGATCGCTGGGCGGCATGAACCCGGAACAATTTTTACAGCGATGGACTGAAGGAAATATCAATCAACAACCGAAAACCCTAACAGCTTGAGTGGACCAGAAATATTGGGCTTGCCAGACTTGCAGACAGGAAAACCGGTAGTTTCGCCCCGCCGTTAATTATCGGTTCTGGCAGGAAGAGAAACCGTAATATCTATTCAAGCAGGAAAGTCATGCGGGCCGTCAGCCCATCACTACTGCCATCACTGTCAAGACGATCGAGGTTAATGTGGCGATAATTGACGCTCGCATTGATTGCACCAGTGAGCCACCATGTCAGGCCGAGTGAAAGAATTTCCATTTCACCGCCCTTGACCAGGCCATCTGTCAGATCCAGTTCCGACCAGCGTAATGCCAGCTCCAATACTCCCCTGCCGCCCTGGTTGACGGATGTGGAAACTGGCAGGCGTCCCAGGGTGCCACTCTTTCTGTTGTAGGGACGTATCTCACCAGACACGGCCCAGGAGGCACCGATGTGATAGCCGGTGAAAACAGGATCGCCCAATGAAGGAGAATCGACGTCCGTCCGATTATACTCGCCATCGATCCATATCGGACCTTTGCGCCACGTTGCTTCCAGGCCGTAGGTTACCGCACTGTTGGCATCTAATTGACCGGTGTCAACGAATGTCGGCGAATTCTCAAACTCTGGTGTTGTGAGAAATTGCAGGCCATTTTTTGCGTCAGTATAGCGCCAGCCGAATCCCAAGTGCACCAGACTACTCTCGTCCTCAGAGATAAACGGCAGTCCGGTGACGCGGCCAACGAACTCTTGCGAACTCTCATCAAAGGATTCTCCGGAGTCAATCCAGTCGTTGAACAATCCTCCTGCCCAGCTTAAACGCTGGGAAAAAACAGTACCGCTGAGTACGGCGCCAACATTTCGAGAGCGCTGCATAGCATCGGCAGCGGCACTGCGTTCCTGCATCGGCAGGTCAAATAAGGGAATCAACCGCTCCATGGAAAAGGGTTCTTTCTGCTTGCCGACACTCAGGTTCAAGCTGGCCGGAAGTGGAATGTCCAGCCGATAATCGAACAAAGAAAAGCCCTCGGAATTGTCAGCATCAAATCCGCGCTCGAACGCATTACTGGCCACCATTACAGTGTAGACCCAGGGTTTCGAAAAATTCAGGGTACCGACCGGACCGAATCGAACACCCCTTAACTCTCCGCTTTCAAAGTTTTTGAGATCACCAACCTGTTGCTCGCTGGCGGCGTCCTGTGACAGCCACCACTGTCGGTCTACGAGCAGCGCTGCTATGAAAATGCCGGAAACGTACTTGCTATTCCAGTGGTTCCATTGTGCGCTCTCGCCAAAGGCTAACGGCAATACAATGGGCGGTGGTGTGTAGGCGAGCCAACCAGATTTCTTTGCTGGCGCAGCCTTCTGCGTGCTCGTATCAATCGTGTCGATCAACATGTTCTTGACTATCTCGCCACCTTGTATCGCGAAAACAGCGTGCGTTTTCGTGTCGAGTAACAGGTCGGGATTTTCTCGCGGATCGACATAGAAGATCATGAAGCTGGGTGGCTGGCCGATGCTGAGTTTACCAATAAGGAAACCGCGTCTTGCATCGACAACCAGCGAAACATCATCTTTGGCTACCGCTTCTTCGGTTATGATTTCAAGCTTGCCGTTCTTGATGAGTATATTGACAAGAACGCCTTCGGCAGAATTCTGCCGGTCAATCAGGCTGACGTTACGGACCAGTATGATTTCTATATCTGGCGCCGCCAGGAGGCACGGTTCCGTAAGTAGCAAACAGATGAGATAAGACAGCGCACCGTGAAACCGCCGGACATAAACGACGGCGCTACTTTTCTTGTTTTCAGGCCTTCCCCGCATTCCGTAGCGCTCTGATGCTTGCACGAACCTCATTCAAAGCTTTACCCACGTGCTCCGCACTCATGCGGTCAATTGCTCTTTGCTTCAGCGGGAAAAATGCCATTAAGTGTTGCCGTAGTTTTTCAAACGCCTGCGGGTTCTTGCGACGGCACACAGAGCTGTCGTTCTTGAGAACGCGTTGCGCTACCTGATCCTGATCGATGTCAATATTACACGCGATGGCCAGCATCGATATTTCACGTGCCATAGCATCTGCCTGCGTCTTGACGCTCTTGAATTTGGATTCCATTGTTTTATCCTTCGGTTATAATCTTAACGTATTCAAAGAAGTGCCGATGTCACTTGTATTTCCAAGAATAAGTGATTCGCCGCTAATATTTCCTCTCCAGCTGACCAGGTATTATATCCGGTATGCCTTGATGCCTTGATGCCTT
>Ga0164315_10000056_pt1 | contig 58296 bp, 64 predicted proteins | sample GuaBasSedimGuay6_FD_113737 | JGI IMG/M metagenome (GOLD analysis project Ga0164315, IMG submission 113737) | Subseafloor sediment microbial communities from Guaymas Basin, Gulf of California, Mexico - Guay6, Core 4569-2, 0-3 cm | ecosystem: Environmental > Aquatic > Marine > Hydrothermal vents... | reverse complement strand
TGTCTATGTCGATGCCACTGGCGATGCCGACCTCTCACGAGAGTGTGGCCTGGAAACTCGAGTCGGGGACGGCATCCAATACCCGTCCATGATGTTCACGATGCAGAATGTCGATGTGCCGCAGGCCTACGCAAACATCGCGAGACTTCCCGAACTGATCGAAGAGAAATTCGAGAGCGAGGGTCTGCCTCGACGCGGCGGAAATGTCATCCCGACCGGGCGACACGGTGAAGTGACCGTCGCCATGAGTCGGATCTCGATGGACGATCGTCCGATCGATGGTTCGAGCGAGGAAGAGCTGACCTATGGCGAACTAGAGGGACGCATCCAGGCCGATCGACTCGCCGACTTCTTGAAGGAGTACATGCCGGGCTTCGCCGAAGCTTTCCTCTCGGACACCGCACCAAGACTCGGCATTCGCGAAACCCGAAAGATCGTAGGCGAATACTCACTGACGGAAGAAGACGTGTTGGGCGCCAGACAATTCGACGATGGCATCGGGCGGTCGGCCTGGCCCGTCGAGCGACACGTTCGTGGCGGCGAGACGGTCTGGAAGTTTCTCGACAAGGGAACCTGGTACACGATTCCCTTTCGAAGCCTGATCCCGAAGGGCGTGGACAACCTGCTCGTAGCGGGACGTTGCCTATCCGCAGAACCAGATGCTTTCGCATCGGTGCGCGTCATCGGTCCCTGCATGCTCGAGGGACAGGCCGTCGGACTCGCGGCTCGCATCATCGGCAAGGACGATGTCCCCGCTCGAGATGTCGACATCGATCGGCTGCGGGCGGATCTGGTCGCGCTGGACGTGCCGATCTAGCCTGCGGTATAGGCCGAATCACGCTTCAACGCCGCACGTGCTTCGATCCACCGCTTATAACGATCGGGTGGGAAGAAGCCAATCCACATACAAGCGGAACCGCCGACGCCGAAGGCCGAGACCCAGAGGGCGGCATTGCCGGTAAGGAAGCCGTCGGGACGGCCGGCCAGAATCGTGATCGCCACACTCAAGTAGATCATCCACTCAGACAGGGCGGCGAGCCCCCAAACCAGGAGTCGATTCGTCGCGAGCGGTTCTGCCAACCCGAGGCTGAGCCGACGACGGAGCTTCGAATGATGGGCGAGTGCTTCGAACGACGCCCAACCCACCCCGATCATCCGAGGCACGAAGGCGATCCAGAACCAGGGCGCCGCGAAGCGCGCGGGACTGAAGTCGAAATCGGTAGTCAGTACTTCTCCCGTCCAGCCCACGACGAGTGCGAGAGTCGCCATCATGACGAGCACCGGCGCCCACCGACGCTTCGGTGCAAAAACTTTCCATGTGAAGAGCAAGTAGACGAAGATCGAAACGGCGTAGAGCAGATTCGCTGTGCCCCTCAACCAGATTCCGACGCTCGGCTGGCTACCGCCGATTTCCATTCCAACGAACTCGATCGAATAGCCCAACACGAGAGCGACCATGTGAAGGCCGATCATCAATTCGGGAAGTTCTCGTGTTCGTCGTGCGAGCCGGAGCATTCGAAGAGCGAGTAGGACCCCAACAACGCAGGTCGACAAACCGCCAGCGCTTCGAACGATTAGAAACAGACTTTCCCCGTCCATAAGGCTCCGCACCTCCCGATCGCCCCCTTTTCGGTCGATATGGCCGCGGCCATGAGCACGTTCGCGCTTGTAACACGCTGACTTGCCCCGAGAATGCCGACCCGATCGAGCGCTATTGCGGGGATCTCGAAACGGCGGGTGAGATCTCCGTGGGAGAGTCTTCTCTGTACCCCTCTTCGAGAAAGTCTTCCGTAGCGGGCTCGTCGATCGCAGCGACGCGCGTCGGATCAATCAACTCGAGAAATTCGAACGCGACCCAGCCCGCCTCTGGGGCAGAGATCTCGACCCAGCCCGCCCTCGTACGGCTCGATAGGTCCACAATGGTCCCGTCGTCGAGTGCCGAGATACGGGGGTACTCGACCCCCGGACCCTCTCGAACCCACAAGAGGTCCGCGTAGACAATCGCACGACCAGTCGACTCGGGCAATGACCTTACGAGCGGTGACGGTGCTGGAGGTGGCGATGGCGGTGCGGACGCCGGTGCGCCGATCCTTTCAGAAATCTCGGTCAGGTCTGAAGATGCCCGCGGACTGTTCAGCTGCTGCGTGAACTCGCGAAGTTCTTGCTCCTTCTCGTCCAGGGCGCGCCGGTGCTCCTTGCGTTCGTATTCGAGCTGGTCGCGCAGTGAGATGCCCGCCGGTCCCTGATTCGCCTCGAGTCGTTCGACGCGTCGTGCGAGTTCGAGTCTCGGAGGGGGAGTGCCCACGGGCGGGAGGGATCCGCTCGGTGTCATGCGCCCCGCAAAAAACCCTACGAACGCGGCCGCCACCGTCGCCAATAGCCAGAGAAGTCTCATATTCGTCGTGCGGCGCCGGAACGGCAACCGGGGAGCCGCGCTCCCCACGCTCCTCCGAGCACGATCGAATTCAACGGGAGCGACGAACGAATCAGCCAGGGACAGGGTGGCCTGGGCCACGGGGAGCTGTGTGAGTTGGCCTATGAGTTTCTGGAGCCGCTTCTCCGGCGGATTGCCGTAGCGTGCGCGAAAAAACGCCTCTATAGCCGATTGCGTCGGTTCTGCAGTTCCAGGATCCTCGACGATCGCGTGGATATAGATCGGAGATGTGCTCGGAGGCGGTGCAAACCGCACGAAACTGCACGCACGGCTGCCCTCGGCGGTGTCGATACGAAGACTACCGAACTCACACCCGGCGCAGCTGCCGGGCTGGTCGGAAAATGCGAGAGCAATGAGTTGTGCCATCTCGCCCGGTGCATCGGAAACAAAGTTCGGCCCATCCGCAAAGTCTGCCTGGATCCAATTGTAGAGCGGCACTACTCACCCCTTCCCTCGCACCTCTGCCGCGAAAAATCGCGACGGCAGATCGGTACTGCGTGACTGGGGGGTGTTACACTTGAAAGATTAGGCGGGGAGGAGGCCAGGTCGCAAGGGCGGACCGGTGCCACGGGGAATTCTCCACCGCGGTTTCATGCGGCAAACGCACGCTACTCGTGCCAGTCTGGCGTCAACGGGACTGGAATCCGCGGCGCCTATTGCGCAAGCTCCATCGCATCCTCGAGTACGATCTCGAGTTCCGCAAGCACGATTTCGGACACCCGCAGCCGCTGAGCCTCGATACTGGCCGCCAGGTTGATATCACTGGGCGGACCAATGCCGATTCCCAGCCGGTTGCAGGCCAGGTCGGCCAATCGGACGCAGCTGAGCAATGTTTCGTTTTCCGGGTAGTCCTCGTCGTGGTGCGCGCGAACAACGACAGCGTAGGCGTCCGGAAGGTTCCAGTACTGGAGCAGCATCTCACCACAACTGCAGTGCAGGCCATCGAGCAGTTCGAGAATGAGATCCTCCGAGGGCATGAACTTGAGCGTTTTGGCTCTGACGAGCTCATCGAGCACACGAAGCAGCAGCAGTTTGCCGATATCGTGCATGAGTCCGGCGAGGAACGCCTCCTGAACTCGATTGGCCATGGTCTTCTTGGCGAGCCACTGCGCACCAAGGCCGGCGCCGACCGCATGCCGCCAGAGCCGCGTCGCGAAGTCACGAAAGATCTCGTTCGATAGCTGATACTGCTCTCCTATGGTCGAGAGCAACACGAGTTCCGCCACCCGCTTCACTCCGAGGCGGACGATCGCGTCCCGAACCGTCAGTACCTTCTCGATTCCACCGAAGAAGCTCGAGTTGGCGTGACGCAGGAGCGAGCCCGAAAGCGCGGGATCGCTGACGACCAGCCTTTCGACCGCAACCGGGTCGTACTCACCCTTGGCCATCATTTCCTGAATCCGAATCGCAGTCTTGTCCAGAACCGGGAGCTCGATTCTTCCTGCCGAGATGTATTCTTCTACGATCTCCGAGAGTGTCTTTCCCTTTGCCATCAATCTACTCCTGAGAGATGCCGCAGTTCCTGAAGCGTTCGAGGCTTGTCGAAGCGAGGCAGCATCCGCACGATCTCACTCACCGTGGTGAGACCACGAGCCGCTTTCACGATCCCGTCTTCCAGGAGGCTCAGCATTTCGCCTTCGCGCGCCAGCTGACGGATCTCGAAGGCGCTTCGCCTGCTGATGATCGCGTCACGAATCTGTGGATCCATCACGAGCAATTCGAAGATCGCCAGTCGCCCTTTGAAGCCGGTATGGCGGCATTCCGGGCAACCCCGTCCGATACGCATTGCGTGTCCATCGAGTTCGTTGCCCGCGTATCCGAGTCGCCGCAGGTCTCCCGGTGTCGGCCGGTAGGGAGCAGCGCAATCCTCGCAGACCCGGCGGAGCAATCGCTGTGCGAGCACACTCACGACCGTGGAAGACACGAGGAAGGCCTCGATGTCCATGTTCAGCAATCGCACCAATCCGCCAATCGAGTCTTCGGTGTGAAAAGTCGTGAGCACCTTGTGACCCGTCAACGCAGCCTGAATCGCGGTGGCCGCAGAAAACGTATCTCGAATCTCACCAATCACGATGACATCGGGATCCTGGCGGACGATCTGCTTCAGCGTGTTCTCGAAGCCTCGATCGACTTTCGGATCTACGGAACACTGCGAAATCCCATCGATCACGTACTCGACGGGATCTTCGGCCGTGATAATGCTCGTCTCGGAATCGAGAATGTGATGGATACAGCTGTAGAGTGTGGAGGTCTTGCCCGATCCCGTCGGGCCGGTCACGAGGATCACGCCACTCGGACGCTCGAGAGCATCGAAAATGAAGCGATCGAGAACGCGAGGCCCCATGCCTAGCTCTTCGAGCGACGACACCTCGCGGCTTCGATTCAATAGCCGGATCACGATCTTCTCGCCGTGGATGGTGACGTAAATCGACACGCGCATGTCGAGTTCCTGGTCGCCAACCTTGTGATAGAGCCGGGCATCCTGATGCCGGCGCCGCTCGGCGATATCGGCCTCGCACATGACCTTGATCCGGTTCGTGAGTGACTTCAAGAATTCCTGCGGATACTCACAGTAGACCGCCAACACACCATCCTGCCGAAAGCGGACCCTTACACGATCACTCAGCGGCTCGATGTGGATGTCGCTGGCTCCCGCTTCCACGGCCGCCCGCAGGATCCCGTTGACCGTTTCGACGACATCCGCGCTCTGAACCTTGTGCAGACCGGCCGGAGCGATGGTCGAATCGAGCTTTCCGAGCAGATTCCGCAGGTCAGAACGCATCGCGATGGCAGGCGAGACTTCATCGTCGAAAACGGCCCCAGCGGCCGCCAAGTGGTCGGAGTTCATCGGATCGATGAATATGACAACGATCTTGTCGCCGTCACGGCGAACTGGAATAAACTTGTTCTTGTTCATCCAAGCCGGGTTCGTCATGGCCAGAAGCTCGGGGTCGAGATCCGAGATCCGAGGTCTAAGGAATTCGAAGCCGAGCTGTGACGCGACGAGTTCAGTCAGCTCTTGCTCCTCAACGAAATGGTGATCGACGAGGATCTCACCAAGCATCTTCTTATTGCTGGGGTCTTCCTGTTGAAGATCGAGCGCCATCTGAAGATCGCGTTGGTCGAGGACGCCGAGCTCCAGCAGCAACGCACCGAGCGGCACGTCCAGTCGGCGCTTTCGAAGCACCGATTTGACCTGTTCTACGCTGACGGACTTCCGCTCCTTGAGAATGCTGAGTAGCGGCTTCGGATCGGTGAGCTTGGCGTAAATGCGTCGCGCTAGATGGATCTCTTCCGCGCTGACGACACCCTCTTCGAGTAGCAGCTCGACGATCCCTCCGATCTGGTTTTCGTTAGCCATGGATCCCTCTTCCTCCCCCTAACTTCTTCGATTTCGGCAGCGTGTAGCTTGAGATATGAAAGCCTCGAACCGCCTCATATCTCTGGGATTTCGAGCGAGAACTACATCGAAATACCGAGTTCATCCGTCTTCCACCCGACCCCGGTCGGTCCCCTCGCTGGGGCCCATTACGCGACCATTTCGCACCTGAAGCCGAACGTTCTCAATCCGTGCTCCTTTTCTTCGCACATGCTTCAATGTGGTTGGCGCAATCGAGCGCCGCGATTCGGTAGGCCTCGGTCAGCGTCGGAAAGTTGAAGACGTTCGCAATGAGGTCATCCACTCTCGCGCCAGCGATGAGCGCCATCTGTCCGACGTGAATCAGCTCGGTCGAGCCTTCACCCACCACGTGTACACCGAGAAGACGGCCATCGTTGGGATCCGCCACGATCTTCAGGAGACCCTTGGTGAGACCGATGATCTGGGCGCGCGCTAGTTCCTCGAAGCGCGCGCGGCCCACGGCGACATCGCCCACATTCTCGCGCACCTCAGCTTCGGTCGCGCCGACACTCGCGAGTTCGGGGATCGTGTAGATACCGGTGGGAATGATCTCACCGAAGCGTCCAATTGGCAGATCGAGCGCATGCATGACGGCACGCCGTCCCTGCTCCATCGCAGAGGTCGCGAGTGCCGGCGGCCCGGCGACATCACCAACCCCGTAGATCTGCGGAACCCGTGTGCCGCCGTGGCCATCGACTTCGAGCAGTCCCCGGTCAGTCGCGACAAGCCCGGTCGAGTCGAGATCGAGCGCATCCAGACAGCCCGAACGTCCGAGGGCAACGAAAACCTTCTCCGAGGAGATCGTCTCGCCGTCCCCGAGTTTGATGTCGACTTTCGATACACCGTCAAAGCGAACGTTGGAGACGCTTCGACCACCGAGATAGCGGCCCCCTATGATCTCCAGAGCATCCTGGAAAGAAGACGTCAACTCGCCGTCCATGAACGCAAGTGGACGCTCGCCACGATCGATGATCGTGACTTCGACGCCAAGGCTCGCGAATATCGACGCGTACTCGCACGCGATCACACCACCACCCAACACGGCCAGCGAACGCGGCAAGTAGGCAAGCTTCAGGATCGAGTCACCATCGAGGACATGTTCGTGATCGACCGGAATGCCTTCGGGATGTCTCGGACTCGAACCGGTCGCAACAATGACGAACTCGGCCGAAAGCTCCTCCGATTCACCGTTCCTGCGTCGGATTCGAATCTGGTTCGCAGCAACGAAACTCGCACGACCATGAAAGAGCGAAACACCGTTTCGTTCCATCTGTACCTTCACCGTGGCTGAGTACCGGGAAACGACGTCACCCACTTCACCGAGCATTTGGCTGATACTGGCGTTGTCGAGATCGATCTTCGTATCGGCATACGGATGACGCATGCCCCTCGTGCGGAGCGCGACCTCACGCAGCGTCTTGCTCGGAATCGTTCCGTAGTGGACGCAGGCACCACCGAGACGCCGGTCCTGCTCGATCAAAGCGACGCGCTTGCCCGCTTTTGCGGCACAGACGGCGGCTTTCTGCCCACCCGGGCCGCTCCCGATGATGATGAAGTCGAAGTGATCGATCACGGCATGGCCTCGAGTTCAGCACGCAATTCTTCTGCCAGAGCGGCGAGTTCGTCGAAATGTTCGGGATAGAGATTCAGGCACTCCGCCTCGGGGCGAGCCGTGTACGCCTCGATATCAAGCGGCTCATCACTGAGGAGTTGCGGAGCGATATCGTGCGCGAGAGAAGCGATACAGGCCTCGATCGGCTTCTCCCCGACGAAGGTCCTCGTGGTCAACGCGCGCGCCACGACCGTCGGAAGATTCCATGCCTCGCTCGCCGCTTCTCGAAAGCGTTCATTCAGCTCATCGGCAAGCAAATCCGCCTCGTCTTCGTCGGGGAGACTTGCACCTTCGGCGAACTCACCGATCGCACGAAGGACCAACGTCGCCCCAATCCTCCAGAGCAGGCCACACAGAAAGGCGACCTCAACATTCTCTGTCAGAAGACGCGCAATTCGTTTCGCGACCAGCGCCGTCGCGATCGAATGCGTCCAATGGAGCTTGGCGAGGCCCGCATAGGCTTGCGCATCAAATACGCCAGAGCGCAGGCTCGCTGCGAGGGCGACCTGTGACACGCGCTGAATACCCAGATGCACGACCGCTTGACGTACCGACACGATCTCGACGCGTGCAGCAAGTGCGGCGCTATTCGCATAGCGGAGCAGCTCTGAGGCGATGCCCGGATCGCGATGAACGAGCTCGACGAATACTGCAGCGGATGAGTCAGGATCCGAGGCGAGTTCAGTTACCCGCTGTGCCACCTCCGACATGGGTGGAATCCGAAACTGCCCATCCGTAATGTGACGTTCTAGTCCGTCGGCGGTCACCGTGCTCACGTTTCTCTCCGCCCCAATATGTCATCAGATTCAAAAACACGCGACTTAAAGCGCGTTCACCGTTTCAATTCTTTTCCTTCAAGAATTCGGTCGAAAACCAGTCCCGGTTGAGCGTCTCCGATGAACAACTGACAAACCCCGCCATCTCAATGTGTGCGGCATGAACCCCATTTGCGATTTGAACGATTGGAACTTTCATCCTGAAACCCGCGATCACAATCTGAATGCACTGCACCATTCCTTCAAGCTGTGTGACGGATATTCCGAGCAGTCTTGCGGGGGTATTGGACCAGTGATTCGTGACGAGCCTCGATCACGGCAGAAAGCCTTTGAGACGATGAAATCGCAACAAGAGAACGACGACGCTAGCCGACAGCGGTCAGGCGTTGTCTCCGCGGACGCGGTCCTCGACACCATCATGGACCCCATCATCGTGATCGACACCAACTCCTCGATCGAGCGCCTCAATCCTCCTGCGGCGATACTATTCGGATATTCAGCTGATGAGCTACTGGGGAAAGACATATCCTGCCTGATTCCCACTCCAGAGAATACGAAGCACGATCGATTCGTCCGAGCCTATCTGATCGGCGAAGAAACCCCGGAGGAGGGCAAGGGCTGTCGCGTTGAGGCCCAGCATCGGGACGGATCGACCCTCTTCGTTCATCTCCTCAGCACCAAATTGCCCTCTAGAGAACGCTGCCTCTTTGTAGTGACTATTCGGGATCTGACGGAGCAGCAGCGCGAGGAAATGGATTTGATGTCCTACATCCAAGACCTCGAGAGCGCCAAGGCCCAGAGCGAGACCCAGGCAGAAAAGGTGGTCGAGCTCGTCGAAGAGCTGGCCGCAGAGAAGGAGGAGCTGAGAAACCAGAAAGAGCATCTCCGAGAGAACGAAAAACAACTGCAGCTCTATGTCCAGGAGCTAGAGACCGCGCACGTCAGATCCCGGAATCAGACGGTCGAAATGGTGCGGCTCGTGGAGAAACTACAGTTGTCCCGGGATCGAGTGGAGGAAAGTCGCCGGGTCATCGAGCATCAGGCCAACCACGATCCACTCACCGAACTCGGGAATCGCGCACTCCTCAGCAAGGTATTGCCAGAGATGATCGAGAAAGCTTCGGACGAGGGGACAAAGGTCGGCTTGATCTATATCGACCTCGACAATTTCAAGTCGGTCAACGACCGTCTCGGCCATGAAGCCGGGGACGACTTGCTGTGTACCGTCGCTAACGCGATTCGCGGATGCATTCGCGCTGAGGACGAGGCTATTCGCCAGGGTGGCGATGAGTTCGCGGTCGCCGTGCGACTCACCGCAGTGCGCAATGAAGTGGACCTCAAAGAACTCGCCGAGCGGATCTGCAGAGCGCTGACGATCGCCGTGGAAGGCCCGGATTTCACCATCGAAATCAGTGCGAGCCTTGGCATTGCCCTCTTCCCGGAGGACGGGCAGGACCTTGACGCCATCCTCATCTCAGCCGATGCCGCGATGTACCGCGCCAAACGAGCCGGTAAGGGCCGCATCGTCCGCTAGCGTCCAGAACCAGCGCCAGGGCTCATTTTCGACTATTCGACGATTTCCACTTCGATGGGACGGCCGTCCGAATGCCATGCTCTGACCTGAGGTCGATCGCGCGTAAGCCGGCCTACCTCGTAGGCGGTCCAGCTTATGCTGAGAATTCCAAACAGGATCACGATCGACATACCACCTGAAGACTGCAGACAACGTGCCATCAGGCCCTATTCAGTCGATTCACCCGTCTACGCGCCAGGTTGCGAGACCCCATGCACACGAATGATGAAGGGAAGGATATTGTCCCGTTGTCCTCCTCCGGGAGTTTGTGTGGAATCGACTTCCACTATTGGACAAACTCCGAAATTCTTTGCATGGCTGCAGTCGCGATCCGTCGAGCCGCGATCCCGTCGGGAATCGGCAGAAGACCCCGCAGCCCCGCACTGGAAAGACCTCAGAAGGTACTCCTTTCCGTGTATTTCGATGGTCGAAACCTTCCCCTCCAGGGTCGGTTTCCACATTTCCTCTCAAGCACCCGTGTTATGTCCACGAATAGACTATGGCAGATTCGCCCTGCGACCAACGTTCAGAGGAAGCCGTGACCTCCAAGAAGCTCAGCCGAGAAGAAGTCGTTCGTCTACTCACCGAAGACGCTACGGACCAGCCTACGCTGCGGGATGCATCACTCGCTGGCTTGGACCTCAGTCACCTGGATTTCTCGAAGCGGGATCTCTCAACGGCGGACCTCAGCGCGGCCAATCTGTCGCATGCCAACCTCTCCCATGCCAATCTCTCACGGGCGCAGCTTTGTGACGCGGTTCTTTACGGGGCCGACCTCTGCGGCGCGGAGCTGATTGGCGCCAACGCTCAAGGGGCGAACTTCACATCTTGCGACGCCTCCCGCGCGGGCTTCGGCGCGACGAATCTGGCCGGGACCTCCTTCTTCGAGGCGACGCTCGCAGATGCGAGCTTCTCCCAGGCGTGCCTCGCTGGCGCTGACCTGCGCTGCGCCAACATGCGAGGCGCACGACTGCACGCCTGCGACCTCGAAAAGGTCGACGCGAGCAGCGCGGACCTTCGAAACGCCGAACTCGACGACAGTCGAGTCGCCGAGGCGAGCTTCGATGGTGCCGATCTCAGAGAAGGACGAATGAAGGGGGTCAGCGGGTTCGAGCGCGCGAGCTTTCTGGACACCGATATCCGCGAAACCGATTTCCGCGGTGCCTACGCCATCCGGCGCCGAATTATCGACGAAAACTACCTACACGAATTTCGCTCCACCAGCCGAAGGGCGGAGTGGCTCTACAAGCTCTGGTGGGTCACTTCGGACTGTGGTCGAAGCTTTTGGCGCTGGGGGGCGTGGACCGGCCTCATGGTTGCCGTTTTCGCCGCCGCCTATGCCTTTGTTCAGATCGACTACGGCGACTACGAAACGCCGATTTCGCCCCTCTACTTCAGCGTTGTCACGCTGACGACCCTGGGCTTTGGCGACGTTCTTCCCATGTCGATGGCAGCGCAGATGCTCGCGATGTTCGAAGTGACCGTCGGCTACGTGGCTCTGGGCGGCCTACTCAGCATTCTCGCGAACAAAATGGGCCGTCGCGGAGAATAGAAAGGACATGCAGTTGTCTCTCTTCAAGCGACGACCCACCAATAAATATGCCGATCTCGAGCGCTTCGTCGACGAATACGAGGTACCGAGCTTTCCTGGGGCGATCAACGATATCCTGGGAAAAATTCGCCACGAAGACAGCTCGAATGCTGATATCGCCCAGGATCTCGAATCGGATCCGGGGATGTCCGTACGCATTCTTCGCCTGGTCAATTCGGCAGGCTTCGGACTTCGCCACCGCGTCGAAGACGTGAGCCAGGCGGTTCAGCTCGTCGGACGTTCATCGCTGGAATCGATTCTCATCTCGCTGGCGATGAAAGAGACCCTTCCGAACAAAGCGCGCCCCGGCTTTGATCCGATCGCCTTCTGGCGTACGTCGGCACAGCGCGCTGCCATTGCGGGGCGCATGGCCGCTCGGCTGAGTCCGCCCGACCGCTCCCTATGCTGGACCGCGGCCATGTTGCAGGACATCGCGATCCCACTTCTCGTGGATCATCTGGGCGATCGATACTGCGAGATCCTCACAGCCAGGAGTGAGGGCAACGACGAACTCGACATTCTCGAAAGAGCAGAAATCGGGTTTGACCACGCCGATTTGGGTCGGAGGATCTGCGAAGTCTGGGAACTCCCAGAACGGCTCACGAAGGAGATCGCCGAACATCACGCGCCACCCACGCTCGAAACGGCGCCCTTCCGCCTGGTGTCCCTGATCCGCATGGGCGAACGGGATGGGGGTAGCGAGCCCGAAGGTCTATCGGAAATGATCGATGCCGCGACCAAGATCGGCCTCGACCCCGAGACGAGCAGCGCTCAGATTCAGGACGGTCTCCGCGACGCGGCCGAGACGAACGGGATGCTTTGACGAGAGCCTTTCGCGCTCAATGGTAGGTCGGGCAAACGCCCGATCCCTGTCAGCCCTTCACCCTATTCAGCCGCAAATTCCCACAACCGATAGCTATGCGAGAGGCGGTTCCCCGAGTCATGGACATTGCGACATTAGCTGGAATTATTGGAGGCCTTGGTCTCATTTTCGTCTCTATGGCGATGGGCGGACCCATTTCTGCGTTCGTGAATGGCCCAGGACTCCTGATCGTGTTCGGCGGCACGATCGCGGCCACGCTGATCAATGAGGGCCTTTCCCACGTAAAGGGAGCCATCAAAGTCTGCATTCAGGCCTTCTTCGATCGGAAGCAGGAGCCCGTTCAGATGATCCAGCAGATCGTCGAACTCGCTTCGAAGGCCCGAAAAGAGGGGCTCGTCTCTCTCGAAGGCGAGGAGATCGCCGACGACTTCCTTGCACGGGGTGTTCGCCTCGGCGTCGACGGCCTCAGCCCCGAGGTCATCCAGAGCACGCTCTCGAGTGAACTCGCTGCGCTCAAGCGACGTCACGAACGTGGCCACAAGCTCTTCAAATTCATGGGCTCGACCGCACCGGCGATGGGCATGGTCGGCACGTTGATCGGTCTCGTTCAGATGCTTCAAACCCTCGAAGATCCCGCAGCGATCGGGCCCGCGATGGCCGTCGCCCTGCTCACGACCCTTTACGGCGCGATCCTGGCCTTTCTCATTTTCATTCCGATCGCCCAGAAGCTCGAGATCCGAACGACCGAGGAAGTCGTTCACAAGAAACTCGCGATCGTCGGTGTCGATTCGATTTTGAAAGGGGACAACACCCTGGTCATCCAGTCAAAGCTCGAATCGTTCTTGTCTCCGGCGGAGCGTGTCAAGATGGATGAGGCGAAGAACTAGTGGAGGAGGAGGAAGACGACGACGGAGCAGCCGTCGAGGAAGGGTTGCCTGCATGGATGGGAACCTTCGCGGATCTAATGAGCCTGCTCCTCACATTCTTCATCTTGATTCTCTCCTTTGCAAACATGGACGTCATCAAGTTTTCCGCCGCGGTCGCGAGCCTGCAAGATGCTTTCGGCACTGCATCGGCGATGCACCAATACGAAGGGACCAACATCCCGTCTCCGATCACCCTGTCTGCGCCATCTCGAACACGACTCATCGAGCTCGAAATCGGCAGCACCGATGAGATGAAGGATCTTCGCCAGAACATCGAAGAGATGGTCGAGCGGAGCCACCTCGAAAATCTCCTCGAGGTCCAGGAAACGAATCGGGGCATCGTCGTCCGAGTCATCGGACAGCTGCTCTTCGACCCGGGCTCCGCCGACCTGCGCCCGGAATCGTTCGTTCTATTGAAGGAGATCGCACTCCTCATCCAGGCCGTTCCCGGACCCGTTTCCGTCGAGGGCCATACGGACGACACATCGTCCAGCGGCGCACGTCAAACATCGAATTGGCGCCTCTCCGCCGGTCGCGCGATCAGCGTCCTCGACTATCTCACGAATGTTCAGGACATCGACGTGAACAGACTGAGCGTGGCAGGCTACGCCTCGACCCGCCCCCTGGTTCCGAACGACAATGAGGAGAATCGGGAAATCAATCGCCGCGTCGAGTTCGTATTTCCTCGTGCGCATATTGAATCCGGCGGCAATTCCGCGTAGTCGACAAATCCTAGAATCTCGCGCCTTCGATCCCAGTTAAATCGCCTCGCTCACACATCGTGGGGAGTGCGAAGGTCGACACGCACCCATCGCCTACCCCCGCGCGTCGACCGGCCATTTCAGAGTTGAACGCCCTTTCCCTGGGCGCGCCACACCACGAGCCCCCGATATCAAGCCGAAACCCCTCGTCGACGCGCGAAGTCAGCCTAAGCGCTGCGACGTTCCATTTCGAAATGCATCGAGAGAGACACGCACCGTTCTTACCCGGTATTTCTCTCGGAATCCCACTGCTAACTGACTACGTAATTTACCAATCGCAGTTCTACTGAGAGTGAATTTTTCCCAAGAATGTGTTCAAGATGCGTTCCACCTGCACCGAACCAGCACTCATCTTGCCACTCACCTTTCAAGATTGAAGTGCCCAGCCGGCACACAGTTCAAGTGGAGTTCAGAATGCACGTAGCAGAGAGTCAATCGAACATTTCGGCCCAGAGACCCGCATCGGATGTTTCGAATCCCCGTCTCCGAAGTGGCCGAATCGCCCTGATCGTCGACGCCGACCGCAGGAATCGCGAGTCATTGGCGATGCTCCTCGACGCACCGGGCCTGCGCATCGTTCAATGCAGCGGCGTCGAAGAAGCACTTACCGTCCTTCGCCAGGAGGGCGTTGACATGATCTCCACCGCCCACCACCTCACAAATGGCTCGGGGATCGAATTACTCGAATCCGCCCGGAGACTCCAGCCCGAGGCAGCGCGCGTGCTGGTCGCGAACACCGTTGACATGCCGGCCATGTGCGACGCCATCAACCGGGCCGGCATCACCCACCTCCTCAATACACCCCACGATGCGAAGTCGATCGCTCGCCTCCGACACGAAGTATTCGGGGAAGTCCAACGCCCCTCGAGTGCTCCACAAACGAGCGGCAATGACTTTCATGGCTCCCGATACGGAATCATCGGCACGTCACCCGCGGTCCGGTCGCTCATCGACCTCATCGAGAAGGTCGGCCCGACAGACAGCACCGTCCTCATCACCGGTGAGACCGGAACAGGAAAGGAGCTGGTCGGCCAGGCCATCCACCAGGTCAGCAAGCGCAAGGACTGTGTGTTTTCGGCGATCAACTCCGCCGCGCTGCCCGAGACCCTCCTCGAGAGTGAGCTCTTCGGACACCGACGCGGCGCCTTCACAGGGGCCGCAACGAATCGACGCGGCCTCTTCGAGCACACGCATCGAGGTACGGTTTTTCTGGACGAGCTGGGAGAAATGCCGCTTTCGATGCAGGCAAAGCTGCTGCGCTTCCTGCAAACCGGCGAAGTTCGCCCCGTCGGCGGCGAGACGTCACGCTATGTCGACGTTCGTCTCGTGAGCGCGACGAATCGTGATCTCGAGCAGGAGGTCATCGCCGGGCGCTTCCGGGAAGACCTCTATTACCGCCTGGCCGTCATTCCGATTTTGGTGCCGCCGTTGCGTGAACGCATCGACGACATCCCGCTGCTTGCGAATCATTTCCTCCGCATACGAGCCGACGGTGGGATGCGAGTTCCTGGAGAAATCGAACCCGACGCGATGGATGCGCTGATGCGGCACTCCTGGCCGGGCAACGTGCGCGAACTCCAGAATGTGATCGAGCGCGGAGTCGCGTTCTGCAATGGCGACCGCATCCAACGCGGAGACCTGCCCAGCCGAATTCTCGCACCTCCGTCGCCCGAAATTCACGCGGGCATCCAGAGCCTCCCGAATCTGCAACGCAAACACATCCTCGAAACGTTGGACACGGTGGGATGGAATCGAAAGCAGGCCGCGAACCTGCTCCAGATCTCGACTACGACCTTGTGGCGGCGGCTCAAGGAATTTGGAATCGATGAAGTCGATCGCAGAGCGAACAGCCGAAATCACCGTTCAAGCAGCTTTTAAGGCGTCGAAACGAGGAGTCACCCAGTGGCGGAAGAAACAGATAGCGAAAATGAAGGCGGCGGATCGGGCGGCGGCACGAGTCTGATACTGGTGCTGGTGATCATGATCCTGGCCCTCGTAGCAGGTGCTGGTGGAACGTTCTTCTTTCTTTCTCAGGCACCGACCCCAGCTGAAGCCGTGGTCGAAATCGAAGAAGAACCCGCTGACCCGGGTGCCGAATTTCAAGAACGGCTCCTGAGCCTCGAGCCCTTCGTCGTGAACATTGCCGGGGAAGCGTACCCTCGTTTTCTCAAGCTGAAGATCGAACTCGAAGCCGATAGTCCTGCGACGAAGCAAGAGCTGGACGCGAGACGACCACAGATACGCGACGCCACGATCCTACTCCTGGCCAGCAAGCGACTCCCAGAATTGAACGAGTTCGAAGGCCGTTCTCTGCTCAAGGACGATCTGAAGATCCGCATCACCTCGCTCCTCGCCAGCGGCGAAGTCGCCTCTGTGATGTTCACGGAATTCGTAGTCCAATGAGTACGGATAGCGGATTCGCCACGACTGTCTCACGCGAGGAGCTGGGGGCTCTGCTCACCAGCGCACGCGCGGAACTCTCAGAAGGCCAAAACTCACTGCGATCCGTGGGCTCGATCGAAACTGGGCCCAACGAACTAACCGAGCTCGCCAAGCGCTACGGCCTCGAGCAGGGGCGGAGCCTATCTACGCTTCATCAGACGGCGATCCGCTTCAAATACTCGCATCGGGAAGAGATCAGTCTTCGCCAATTCGCTTCCGCGATGCTGGCCACCGATCGAATCGCCCGGGTCAATCTGGGCATCGGCGACGAGGATGTCTATTTCCTCCTGAATCGGCCCCTCGTTTTCGGCTGGATGATGCTCGCGTTTGGCGCACGGTCGGGCCCCAACAGCGAGGAAATCCCGTCACGACCCTATACCCGCATCGAAGAGCGATTCATCGAACGCGCAGCAGAAAACGTCTCCGAAATCTTCGCCAAGGCCTTCTCGGACGATCGCACCCTTCGAGCGGAGATCCGGGCGATCGAAGATCCGGTTGCTCTCTACAACCGGTCGAAGCAGCCCTTTCGCGTGATCAGCCTGGACGCCGAGGGATTCGGAGAGTCGGGCATCCTGCGCATCGCCCTGCCCCTCTCACTGATGGATGAGGCCCACGCGGAAACTTCGATCCGGAATCTTCCGGCTTCTCTGGACGGGCTCGCGGGCCAGATCTACGAGACACCGGTCGAGATCCACGTCGAGTTGGGCTTCGGCGAAATCGCACTCCGCGATCTGGCTCGACTCTCGGTCGGTGACGAGCTGAGACTGGAGCGCAGCTCCGTCGACGGACTCGTCATCAACGTCGAAGAATCCCCAAAATTTCGAGCTGAACCCGGAAAGATCGGAAAGCGGCTCGCTGTGCGAATCACGGATGAGATCCAATCATGAGTCAAGAATTCGAGGCTGAGGCAACAATGTCAGAAGAGTCGACCGAAGACACGCAAACGAGCCCGAAGCTGGCGGATCAGCAAGAGACTCCTCCCTTGGCCGATTTCGAGAACGGAGAAAATCAATCCATCACGACGGGCGTCCAAGCAACGCTCGAAGGGCCATCCCTCGCATCTGTGATCGATGTTCCGCTCCGCATCACCGTCGAAATCGGAAAGACAAGAATGTTGGTGCGCGAGGTGCTGCAGCTGAACAAGGGATCCGTGGTCTCACTGGACCGAACATCCGGCGATCCTGCGGACATTCTTGTCAACGGGCGTCTGATCGCGCGAGGAGAAATTACGACGATCGACGACTCCCTCGCGGTGCGAATCGTCGAATTGGTCACTCAGAAACAGAACGGCGGTGAGCGCTAACGCGCTCTTCGCTCCCTCCCGGGAGGCAGAAATGGCAGAGACACTTTCCGCACTCCTGATCGTGATCGCAACGATCGCCTTGCTGCGATTCGCCGCGATTCGCAGCGGCCTCGCGGACAAAGTCGTTGGCGCTCGGCATCTGCAGATACAAGAGCAGTGTGTCATCTCGGCGCGCCAGAAAATCTGCATCGTGAAAGCGGGCGGCCAAAGGTATCTAATCGGCGCCAGCGAAGCGGGGATCAACCTCCTCGACCACTTGCCGGACGAAGCGACCGATGCGGATCGGCACACGCCCGAGATCTCGGAGGAGAACGAGATCACCTCTGCACCATGGATCCGTCTCGCTGGCAAGGCACTCTTCTTCGGGTCCATTCTCATGGCCCTGCTACCGATCGAGGCGATGGCCCAGGGCGTCGACTCGAGCATGATCTCGCTCGGAATCAACGGTGCGACCGCGCCTGACGAAATCTCGGGCGCGCTCGAGATCGTGGCTCTACTCACGATCGTGTCGGTTGCTCCGTCGATCCTGCTGATGACGACCTGCTTCACGCGCATCGTGATCGTCCTCGGCTTCTTGCGGCAGGCCATTGGCATCCAATCGCTCCCTCCGAGCCAGGTGCTCGTGGGCCTCGCTTTCTTCATCACTCTGTTCGTCATGGCGCCGATTGGTGAAGAAATTCGGACCGATGCGTACCTTCCCTATGTCGCGAAGGAAATCGACGCGGCGACCGCAGCCGAGCGCGCGATCTCGCCTCTGCGCGAGTTCATGGCGAGCCATACCCGAGAGAAGGATCTCAGCCTCTTCCTCGAACTTTCCGGCCACACCGACATCGAAGAACTCTCGGAGGTCTCGATCACGAACCTCCTCCCCGCGTTCATGCTAAGCGAGCTTCGAACGGCCTTCGAGATCGGCTTCATGATCTACCTGCCCTTCCTGGTGATCGACCTGATCGTCGCGTCGCTGTTGATCTCGATGGGCATGATCGTCCTTCCTCCCATCGTCATCTCGTTGCCTTTCAAACTGATGCTCTTCGTCCTGATGGATGGCTGGAATCGCGTGATCGGCTCGCTCGTCGACGGACTGCTCTGAGGGGATTGACATGACTACCGAACAAGCGACCGTATTCCTCCAGGACGCCATCCGAATAGCCCTCATGCTCTCGGCACCGACGCTCGCCACGGCACTCTTTTCGGGTCTCCTGATCTCGATCTTTCAAGCCGCCACCCAGATCAACGAGCAGACCCTGAGCTTCGTACCCAAGGTCATCTTGACACTCAGTGTCTTCGCGTTCCTCTTTCCCTGGATGATGGGGAGCCTGGTGGACTTCTCCAATCAATTACTGGACCACATCGCGAAGGGACCGATCCGATGAACATCGATCTTCCCGTGGGCGCACTCTGGTCCCTGCCTCTCGCGAGCGTACGTACGCTCGCGATGTTCATGGCCGCGCCAATTTTTGGGCATAACGCCGTTCCGGTACGCGTCAGGGTCGGTCTCGGACTTGCCGTCGCCGTAGTCGCGGCTCCGCTCGCCGGACCGGCCTCGTGGGTCGGCGAGAGCAATCTTGCCTTCGCCGCGCTCGTCGCGAACGAGGCGTTCATCGGCGTCACCCTCGGTTTCGGCATTCGCATCATGTTTCTGGTCTTTGCACCCATTGGCGAAGTCATCTCCATGCAGGGTGGGCTGGGCGCAGCCACCGCGCTCGACCCCACCTTCGGAACTTCCTCACCTGTGCTCGGGACTCTCCTCCAGGCCGCAGGCGTCGTTCTCTTCATGGCCGCCGATGGTCACCACGCTTTGCTCCGAGGCCTCGCAAGTTCATTCGAACAACTGCCGGTCGGCGAAGCGACGCTCGGGCAAGACCAGTTCTCGGCCATCATCTCTCTCGGAAGCGCGATCTTCGAAATCACTGCACGCCTCGCGGCCCCGATCCTGGTCGTGATGTTCGTGACGAACGTCGGCGTTGGCATTCTGGGCAGGGCGATTCCACAGCTCAATTTGATGGCCGTGCAGCTCCCCGCACAGATCGCCATCGTGCTTGCCATCTTGGCCGTGTCCGCCGCGCCGCTGTCCGAAGCGATCATCAAGCTGCTCAGCAATGGAACCCAGAATGCCATTGCGGCGATGACGGGAGGCTGAAGCGTTGGCAAGCGAGGAAGCAGAAAAGACCGAACCGGCCACGCCGAAACGTCAGGAAGAGTCCAGGCGCAAGGGACAGGTGGCCCAGAGTCGCGAGCTACCCAGCGTCGTGGTGCTCGTCACGGCCGCGATCGTTTTCGGCTCTGCGCTCACCCTCGAGCTCGTCGAGCGAATGGGCGATTTGGCTGCGACGCTCTGGTCGATCAAACCTCCACAGGAACTAGCGGATTTTCACGCCGTGATATTCCAGGTCATGATGGCCATCGGCGTTCCTATGCTCACGATCATCGCCCTCTTCGCTGGAGCGGGCTCCCTGGCTGCCTTCCTTCAGACCGGTCCTATGTTCTCCTTCGAAGCCCTGAAGCCTCGTGGCGACCGCCTCAGCCTACTGCAAGGCATCAAGCGAATGTTCGATCTCGATCGCCTCTTCGACCTCGGCAAGGGGCTCTTCAAAGTCGCCGTGGTCGGGACGATCACATGGATCGTCGTGAGCGATTCCCTCGACCGAATCGTGGGACTTTCGAGTGAATCGATCAACTCGAGCCTTCTCGCGGCGGGCGGAATGGCACGAGAGGCGGCGATCGGCAGCCTCGTCTTTCTCGGAATCATGGCGATCATCGACGTCCTCTATCAGCGCTGGCGCTTCGAGAAACGTCAACGAATGAGCAAAAAGGAAGTTCGCGACGAACTCAAGGATCGCGAGGGGAATTCACAAGTTCGCGGTCGCGCCCGGGCCATGCAACGGGAGATGAGCCGCTCGCGAGTAATCAGTGCCGTATCGGAAGCCAGTGTCGTAATCACGAATCCGACCCATTTCGCCGTCGCCCTCCAGTACACGGGTGCAGACGGTGCTCCGCGGGTCCTCGCGAAGGGACGCAACCACGTCGCTGCCCGAATGCGTGAGGTCGCAAGAAAGCACGGAATCCCGATCGTCGAGAACAAGCCATTGGCCCGACTCCTCCATCGCACCGCCAAGGTCGGAGAAGAAATTCCGGAGGCGCTCTATCAGGCCGTCGCTGAAATACTCGCCTATATCTACAGGCTCAACCCCGCTCTCGGTCAAGTTCGGAGCGCGGCGCGATGAGCATTCAGCGAAATGAAATCATACTCGCGGCCATCTTCTTCTGGATCCTTGCCCTGTTGATCGTTCCGCTCCCGCCGGTGGTGATCGATCTGCTGCTCTCGTTCTCGATCACGGCGTCGGTTCTGATCCTGCTCGTCACCCTCTACACCGACAAGCCACTGGATTTTTCGGTCTTCCCTTCCCTGCTGCTGATCGTCACCCTGCTTCGCCTCGGCCTGAACGTCGCGTCCACCCGTTTGATCCTCATTCACGGCGCGGACGGTCCGGATGCCGCCGGTGCTGTGATCAATGCATTCGGAAACATCACGGTCGGCGGCAACTACCTCGTTGGCTTGATTATCTTCGTGATCTTCGTCGTCATCAACTTCATCGTGATTTCGAAAGGCGCCGGACGAATCGCTGAGGTCGCAGCACGCTTCACCCTCGATGCTATGCCCGGCAAGCAAATGGCGATCGACGCGGACCTGAACCAGGGACTGCTCGACGACGCCGAGGCCAAGCACCGAAGACACGAGGTCCAGCGCGAAGCCGATTTCTACGGTGCTATGGACGGTGCAAGCAAGTTCGTGAAGGGCGATGCCATCGCCGGCTTGATCATCATGTTGGTCAATATTGTCGGAGGTCTCATCGTCGGTGTCGGTCAGAACGGCATGCCCCTGATGGACGCATTGCGGACCTATACGGTCCTCACGGTCGGCGACGGCCTGGTCGGTCAGGTGCCGGCACTGATCGTCTCGACGGCTGCCGCCATGATCGTCACGCGAGCGGCGGGGGGAGCGCCCCTGGCCGACGAACTCCGGATCCAGGTCCTGATGCAGCCTCGGGCGCTCTGGGGGGCCGCAGCGATGCTAGGCACACTTTCAGTAATGCCCGGATTTCCCTTCCCACCCTTCGCAATTCTGGCGGCCGGGTGTATAGGATTGGCGCAATTCGCACCCGCCGACGACGCGGAAGTGGTTCCCCACGACGAAATCCCCGATTCCGTCAGCGTGGCGGACGCCGAATCCGCAGACATCGAAAACGCGCTCACGCTAGACGAACTGGAACTCGAGATCGGCTATGGCCTGATCCCGCTGACAGATCCCGAACGCGGTGGCGAGCTCCTCTCCCGCATCCGCGCAACTCGTAGACAGCTTGCCTCCGACCTGGGGTTCGTCGTGCCCCTCGTCCACATCCGCGACAACCTCCAGCTCGAACCAGGCGGTTATTCGATCCTCGTGCGCGGCAATCCGATTGCTCGTGCCGAGATCCCACTCGGCCGGGCCCTCGCGCTGCACGCCAGCGAGAATCCGCCTCCGATCGAAGGAATCGCCGGTCACGATCCCAGCTACGGCTTGCCGGCTGTCTGGATCCAGGAACGCGATCGCGCACGGGCCGAATCCCTGGGTTACTCGGTCGTTGATCCGTCGGCCACCATCGCGACACATCTGTCTGAAACGATCCGCACCCACGCCGCGGAGCTCTTGACCCGAAAACATGTAAAAGAACTGCTCGATCGCTACGCCGAGGACGCACCCCAGATCGTGGACGAGATCGTCCCGTCGATCGTGACGATCTCGCTCCTCCAACGAACCTTGAAATCGCTCCTCACGGAGGGCGTCTCGATTCGCGATCTCGGCGCGATACTCGAGGTACTCGCAGAGTACTCGCCGAAGATCCAGGACCCGGATCTGATCACGGACCTGGTCCGCGAGCGGCTCGCCCGAACGCTCACGCGTGCCCATATCGGCCAGGACGGTGCGCTTCACGTCATCACGCTGGATGCAGCCGTGGAAGAGAATCTGCGGTCTTCCGTCCAGAGAACCGAGAGCGGCTCTTTCCTCGCCATGGATCCGGAGTCCCTCGACCAGCTGATCCGAGGGATCGAATCGAGTGCGAATAATACAAAGTCACAGGCCGGTGCCCGCGAGCCCGTGCTCCTGATTTCGCAGGCAGTGCGTGCGCCGCTCGCCCAGCTGCTCGCAAGAGTGGCCCCACGACTCTCTGTGATGAGCCATAACGAAATCCCCCCCGAGACGCAGATCGTTGCAGACGGTCGCGTGGAGCTCGCCCATGCAAATTAAACGATTCGAGGGAAAGGATATGCGAGAAGCCCTGGGCCTCGTCCGCGAGGAATTCGGCCCGGAAGCGCTCGTCCTCTCCACGCGCACGCTCAAAAAGAACCACGGCTACTTCGGCGGATTCAGTCGGAGCATCATCGAGATCACCGCGGCCGTCGATCGAGACGTTCGTCGGAGCACCGGCGCCCCCGAACCGACACCAACGCCGATGAACACCGCCGTCCGAACTAAGCCCGATGCTTCCTGGAACGAGCTGCGCCTCACCCAGGCCCTGATTCATCCGCTCGAAGCGGAGATCCAGCAACTGCGAGACACCCTCGAGCGCGTCTCGCTCGAGTACGACGCCTCGGCGACACGCGATCTTCGTGAGGAAGTCGCCGCGCTCCGAAGGGTTGCGCTCGACCTCGGCGCCTCGCGGAGAGATCATGAGAATCCCAGTTCACCCGGAGAGGCCAGCCTCGAGCGAGTCGGTCTGGCCGCGCGACATCGCCAGATCCTGGCCGCAAGCGGCTCGGGCCAGCGGGTCGATCTGCTCGCGCGCATGCTCGACGATGCGTTGAGCCCGCCACGTCCCGAGAACGACTTGGTCACTCTCTACGTCGGTCCCGCCGGAGTCGGAAAGACCACGACTCTTGCGAAAGTGGCGAGCCGCACGGAGAGCGACCGCAAGGATCTCGCGATCGTATCGACGGACGTGCACCGACTCGCGGCGGAGGCCCCACTGAAGGCCTGGGCCGAGAGCAAGGGAATTCCTTTCGAGACGGCGACTTCCCCTACCAGCGTCGCGGCCAGCATCTCACGGCTCGGAAGACGACCTGTACTCGTCGACACAGCCGGCTGTAGCGGAAACGACGACGAGCGAATCCGTGCGTTGGCAGGGCTGCGCGATGCACTCGGAGATCGTGCCCGGGTCTGTCTCGTCCTCCCCGCCACGCGCAAGGAATCCGACCTGCGAGAGGACTTCGCGCGCTTTGGCGCACTCGAGCCCGACGCGTTGGCGATCACACGAGTCGACGAAAGTCGCGACCTCGGCAACGTCGCCAATCTGCTTCTCGACGGGGGCTGCCCGCCCCTGCATTGGATCACCACAGGGCAGCGGGTGCCGGACGACCTCGACGTCGCGGATCCCTACGACCTGGCCATTCGCATTCTCGGAGATGCCGCATGATTTCGAACGAATCTCATCAGACGATTGCAGGGACGATTGCAAAGACGATTCCGGTCACCGATTCGCCCCAGACCGGTCAGCTCATCGCTGTGATGGGTGGCAAGGGCGGTGTCGGGAAAACAAATATCGCGACGAACCTGGCGATCGCGTCTGCAGGTCTCCAGGCGCGCGTGTTGCTCGTCGATGGCGACCTCGGGCTCGCCAATGTCGATGTCCTGCTAGGCCTGACACCGCGCTGTACCGCCGCGGAAATCGTGGCCGGTGACTGCAACTTTGAGGACGCTCTCCTAAAGGGACCTGGTGGAATTCACGTGATCCCCTCGGCCTCCGCACGCATGGATCTCGCTTCCTCTCGCCCCGCACAGCTCACTCGCTTCCTCGCCTCCCTCCTCACGGCAGGTCATCAATACGACTTGATCATCGTCGACATCGGTTCCGGGGTAAGTGCTCCGGTCCTATCGCTTGCGAGCGTCTGTGACCGGGCGCTGCTCGTGACGACACCCGAACCCACGAGCGTCGCGGATGCCTATGGCACCCTGAAAGTCGTACGAAGAGTCGCACCGAGTCTGCCCGTCGAACTTCTCGTGAACGTTGCCCGGGACGAACTACAGGCACTCGCGACCCACCGCCAGCTCGAGCAGGTCGGAGAGCGCTTTCTGGGCCACCGAATTCCGATGCGTGGCTTCCTGACGAGAGATCCACGTCTCGAAGAGGCCGTTTTCGCTCAGCGCGCGGTGGTCGAGGCCTTCCCGACTGCCCCCGTCTCTCGACAGCTGACCCATCTCGCCGCCGAACTCTTGAGCGAGGTCCACAGACCAACACCACCCCTTCCTCGAGGCAATCAATGGAGAAGAATTCCGTCATGAACTCACGCATCCAGAAATACATCTCGACGGTCGGAGAACTACCGTCCGTTCCAGCGGTCGCCAGCGCAGTCTTGAAGGTGGCTGGAGACCAGAACTCTGGTGCCGACGATCTACGAGCAGTGGTCAACCGCGACCCCGCTCTCGCTGCACGAATCCTCAAAGTGGCGAACTCGTCCCTCTACAGCTTTTCGAGAAAGATCGAAACCGTACAGCACGCGATCGCCCTGCTGGGCTTCCGTACGGTCACCAATATTTCGATGGCCGCCTCACTCCGTGAGGTCTTCACACATTTCGGTCTCGCCGAGAAGCTTCTCTGGGAACATTCGACGTTGTCGGGAACCGTCGCGGCGAGACTCGCCGAATACGGGACGATCGGCGTCGATCGCGAGGAGGCCTTCACGGCGGGTCTGCTTCATGACCTGGGCAAGATCGCCTTCAACAACAACTCGCGAAAGAAGTACCTGGAGGTCATCGAGCATGTCTACAACGATGGCATGCCTTTCATCGACGCCGAAAGGAAGGTATTTGGCTTTGACCATGCAGAACTCGGCGCCTGTGTCGTCGCCAAGTGGAAATTATCGGAGAGCCTCGAGACCGCGATTCGATTCCACCATGACGCCAGCGCAATCGCCGGTCTCAGCGAAGAACATCGCCGCCTCACGGCGCTCACGAATCTGACGACGGCCTGCTGTACGCGGCTGGGTGTCGGTCGACGAATGCCGGTCGAAGAACTCGATATCAAGCAGCTCTGGAGCTTCGAAGTCCTGGAACTCGCCGAGGAGGATGCGGAGCCGATCCTCGAGATGGCGCGTGAGGAGGTGAAGCAAGCGGAGGGACTCTTCGGATGAGTGAAGAAGAAGACGGAATCACGCCTACTACGCCGGTCGGAGGCTATGCGCCGGAGCCTTCCGAGATCTCACGCGATCGCGACGCAGAAGGCGCGATCGCGCCGCGTGACGGGAAGAAACGAAACAAGAGAAGGAGAAAACGACCGAAACGGCCCGCGGACAAAGAGAAGTCACCCGAGGGCTCCAAGGAAGGGCACTCGATCGATATTCGAGCCAGTGGCTTTCAAATCGAAATGCCAGTGCGTACCGATCTGGAAGATTGTTCCGCCCTAACATGTCTAATCCGGTTTAGGACGCTCCAGGGCGCACACGAACATGGCACGGCAATTGCTTACCCTTGGTTGAGATGCAGGGATACGGCAGCTCTAAGGCAGCGCCAAGCCGAGCTGGAATCTGAACGATCGCGAGAAGGCCGAAAGTTCAAAACGAATCGAGAGGCAAGAAGTGGGAAGTAACATCTATGTCGCCGCATCCGGAGCCGAGGCACGGCTACGCCAGCTCGAGCTCGTCGCGAATAACCTCGCGAACGTCAACACCAACGGTTACAAGGCGGACCGAGCCGCCTTCGAAACATTCTACGAAAGCGCCCTCATGGACACGAACGGCGACCCCACGCAAGGCGTCTCCGGGGGGGTCTACGTATCGGCCAGCGACGCGGGATTCGATCGTACACCCGGCCCCGTGAAGCAAACGGGATCACCACTCGATGTGGCCATCGAAGGAAAGGGGTATTTCGCCCTCAAGACCGAGCTGGGTGAGCGCTACTCGCGAGCGGGATCCTTCAGGATCGATGCGCAAGGCCAGCTCGTTTCAGAACGCGGAAATCCAGTCCTCGGAACAGGTGGTCCGATCAATGTTTCAGGCGCGAATCCGCACATCCTCGGAAACGGCGACGTGATCGCCGACGACATCACCGTCGGCACGCTGCGAGTGGTGGAATTCGGGATCGGGCGTGCTCTATTCAAGCAGGGCGACGGACTCTTCGCAGCACGGCAAGGGTCCGCGCCCCGCAACGTCGAGCGTCTGGCCCTTGTCGAGAGAAGCGTCGAGGGGTCGAACGTCCGAACCACAGCTGAGATGGCGAACCTCGTCATCCTCCAGCGGGCTTTCGAGGCCGCAATTCAAGCAATGCAACGAGATGACGAGGCGACCGGACGCCTAATACAGGAGATTTCACAATGAGAGCACTTTTTACCGCAGCAACCGGCATGGAGGCTCAGCAGCTTCGCATCGACACGGTGGCGAATAACCTCGCCAATGTGTCGACTACAGGCTTCAAGCGCGCACGTGCAAATTTCCAGGACCTCTTCTACGAAACCCTACAGGCACCCGGCGCCGAGTCGGCGACGGGTGCGACCCTGCCCACGGGAATTCAGATCGGACATGGCGTCCGGCTGGCTTCCATGGGGCGCGTCTACACCCAGGGCGATCGAACCAATACGGGGCGAAACTTCGACCTCGCGATCGATGGAGACGGGTTCTTTCAGCTGCAGCGGCCAGGCGGGGAGACCGTCTATACGCGCGATGGCTCCTTTCATGTGAACAGCGACGGCACGGTCGTCAATGCGCAGGGTCTCGAGATGGTTCCGGCGATCCAGATCCCGTCGGATGCCATCCAGATCACGATCCTCGCCGACGGCACGGTCTCGGCCCTGACCGGCCAATCGGGCGTACCGACCCAGGTCGGCCAGATTGAGCTGGCGCGCTTCGCCAATCCGGCAGGCCTGCGCGCTGTCGGCGGCAACCAGTTGTTGACGACCGAGGCTTCGGGTGAACCGGAGACGGGCGCCGCGGACGAAGACGGATTTGGCGGAATCAGCCAGGGATTCCTCGAGTCCTCGAACGTGAACATCGCCGAAGAACTCGTCGAGATGATCCTTGCTCAGCGGGCTTTCGAGGTTTCCTCGCGGGTCATCCAGGCGGGAGACGAGATGCTTCGCACCGCGTCGCAGTTGCAGCGATGATGAAGCGCCGAATCAGCCACTATTTCATCGCCGGGGTCGCCGTGACAATCGTGCTGTCGCTCGCCGAGGGCGCCCACGCCGGTACCTTCGCGGCCTCCCTCCGCGAACAGGTCGAGCGCTTCGTCGCCGAACGTACGGAGGGGTCCTTCGAATCGATCTCGGTGCCCCCGCTCGGCGACTTCGAGCTCGAGGGGATCGATCCCAGGGATATTCAAGTCCAGCTTTCGACGCGTGCTCGAGGGCGCTTGGTCGGCGCCATCGCCGTGAACGTCGTGCTCTCCAACGACGAGCGGGTGCTGAAGCGCGGCGTCGTGACGGCCCAGGTACAGACGAATGATCAGGTCTGGGTCGCGGCACGCGAACTACCACGCGGCACTCAGATTGCGCGCAGCGACCTCCGCCTCGAAAGCCTGGACACACGCTCCGTGCCTTCCGGCGCCATCTCCGACGTCGAAGAGCTGGTCGGCCTACAGCTGCGTCGTTCGTTGAAGGCAGGCGCGGTACTGCGCACGCGATATATGGAAGCCGTCTCCCTCGTCACGCGTGGTCAGATCGTACGCATCGTGCTGCAAGGCGCGGGATTCAAGATCGTCGGCAAGGGACGCGCCGTAACGGACGGTGCGATCGGGCAGCATATCCGAGTCGTCAACACAGATTCGCGGCGTGAAGTCACAGGGCGCGTCGCGAGGAACGGATCAATCTATGTCGACATGTAGTCGTATCGTCGGAGCGCTTCTGTTCGCCGCCTTCTTTCTCTCTACGGCAGGCTGCGTCGAGCACGCGCTCATCGCTGAAAATCGTCCGGGCGACTACGAACCGCTGCCGGATGCCGACGCCCTGGCCCCGCCGCCCGCCGACGGTGCGATCTGGCGCGGGAATACGGCGGCGGGCTCCTTTCTCTTCTTCGACCGCAAGGCGCGCGGGGTTGGCGATCTGATCACTGTGCTCATCGTCGAGGATTTCAGCGCCCAGGGCTCCGCTGCGACCCGATTGGGCAGGACAGGCTCAATCGAAGCGAGCTTGAATTCGGATATAGGCATCACTGACCTCGTTCAAAAAGCGGCGCATTTCTTCTTCGGACTCTTCGGTGCCGATCCGGGCACGACCCTGCCGGCCGGCACGAATCTCAATGTGCTGGGCACCAGCTCCAAGAACGATTTCAATGGCGATGGCACGACAACCCGTGAGGGAAGCTTCTACGGCGTGGTGACCTGCCAGGTCCTGCGGGTTCTGCCTCGCGGCGTCTTTCACGTCCGCGGACGGCGGTCGATCATCGTGAACCACGAGGAGCAGGTGCTCACCGTCGAGGGACTCGTACGTCGCGAGGACATCGCAATCAACAATACGGTGCTCTCGAGCAATCTCGGCGAGGCGAAACTCGCCTTCGACGGGCGCGGTGTCATCGACGACAAACAGCGACCCTCTCTGGTCGCGAGGATGATGGATTGGATCTATCCCTTCTAGCAACAATGAACAAACGACGGATCCTCAGCGTTCTCGTCGCACTCGTGTTCATCGTCAGCAGCGGCGACGTTCGGGCCGCGCGTGTCAAGGATATCGCCTCGGTCAAGGGTGTTCGCAGCAACAAGCTGATCGGCTACGGCCTGATCGTGGGCCTGAACGGCAGCGGCGACAGGGACAAGACCGAGTTCACGGTGCAATCTCTCGCGAGCATGCTCGCTCGCATGGGGATCGGCGTCGAGGCCGACGAAATCCGGGTCAAGAATGTCGCGGCCGTGATGGTAACGGCTGAACTCCCACCCTTCAGCCGAGCAGGCTCGACCATCGACGCGACCGTTTCGTCGATTGGCGACGCGATCAGTCTCGAGGGCGGCACCCTCGTCATGACGCCGCTCTTCGCCGCAGACGGGAATGTCTACGCGATCGCCCAGGGCGCCATCTCCGTCGGTGGATTCGCGGCGGGTGGGCGCGCAGGCAGCTCGGTCCAGAAGAACCACCCCACCGTCGGCCGCCTCGCCAATGGGGCCACGGTCGAACGCGAGCTCGACTTTACGATCGACGAGCAGGACAGCTTCCTGGTCGCTCTCGCCAACGCCGATTTCACAACCGCTATGCGAATGACGCAGGCCATCAACCACCATTTCGATGCTCCGATCGCGACCGCCTCGGACCCCGGCACCGTGAGGGTGACGCTCCCGGAGAGCTACCGCGAGCGAGTCGTCCCTTTCATGGCCGAACTCGAATCCATCGAAGTCTCCCCAGACCTGACCGCCCGGGTGATCCTCAACGAGCGCACCGGAACGATCGTGATGGGCGCGCGCGTCACGATCTCCAAGGTCGCAGTCTCCCACGGCAACCTGTCCGTGAGTATCAGCATCCAGAACGATGTCTCCCAGCCCGGTGCCTTCGCCCGGAGGGGCCGAACCGCACGTGTACGCAATGACGAAGTCGACACAGTAGAGGACGAGGGCAAACTCATGGTCGTCCCGGGGCCGGTCACGATCGAAACGCTCGTGCAGGGCCTGAATGCCATCGGTGTCACGCCCAGGGACTTGATCTCGATCCTACAAGCCATAAAAGCCGCGGGCGCAATGTCCGCCGAGCTGGAGATCATCTAGATGATTGCCGTTTCCAGATCCCTGACAGAGCTGGCGAGCCTAGTCAAACGAGACCCCAAAGTGGCCCAGGACCGGGCCGCAAAGGAGTTCGAAGCGATGATATTAGGCGAAATGATGAAGGCCGGTAGCAAGCCCCTGATGGGCGAGAGCCTGCTCGATGGGGGTTCCGCTGGCCGCATGGCCCGCGAGCAGCTCTACGCACAGCTCGCGCTGGAGGCGACTCGCGGAGCAGGACTCGGGCTGGCCGAGCAACTGGGTGAGTCGTCCCCACCCGAGGCCCAGACGAAGACGAAGGACGATGAAGTATGAACGACCAGCCGATCACGCAACTAGCGGAAGTGCTCGCCGTAGAAGAACACGTCCACCTCGAACTTCGAAAGCTGCTCGCGGAGGAACGCGAACGCATGCTCGAACTCGACGCCGAATCGCTCTACGAATTGGCAACGCGAAAGGAGATCCTCGCGGAAGAGGGCCGTCTTGCGCGGGATGCGCGCACCAAAGTCATCTCAGATCTGGCGAGATCACTCGGACTCCCAGAGGCGGGTATTACATTGAGCCAAATCTGTGTAGCCCTGGGTGACGCGGCGGCGCCGTTGAGAGCGGCGCAGAGCCGTCTTCTCGCAATCGTGAGTGCCGTCGCCGAGCTCTCCGAGGCCAATCAAAGATTGGGCGGTGACCGACTCGCCGACGTCCAGACGACGCTGCAGCTCCTCGGACGATTGGCACCGACAGCAGGCCAGGGGTCTTCGCGTCGAGGCGGAAACCTCGTGCAGAGGAGCGCATAATGGCAGGTCTCTTCGGCATTCTCGACGTGGCCGGGCGAGGATTGTCCGTCGCTCAGCAAGGCATCAACACCACCTCCAATAACATCGCGAATGTCAATACGCCTGGCTATTCGCGGCAGCGTCAGATCGTCGGGTCCTCTCTACCGATTCAGAATCCCAACGGCAATATCGGAACCGGCGTCGAACAGACGTCTGTCGAGCGAATTGCGGACGCCTTCGTTCAGGCCCAGATCGTCAAGCAGAAGGCCCTTTCCGGCTCGACCGACGTTCAGGCCTCGGCGCTCGCGACGATCGAACAGGTCTTCAACGAACAGCAGGGCTTTGGGATCGGCGCGGCACTCTCAGGGCTCTATGAATCCTTCTCCGAGCTGGCCGCTGCTCCCCAACCCGGCGCGCCAGTGCAGCGGGAGACCCTTCGCGCTTCGGCCCAAACGACCCTCGACATGCTCCACGCAGCCGACGCCCAGCTGCGCGCCCAGCAGGCCAGTACTCAACAGGCGATCGAGGTGATGCTTCCGGAAATCAACCGACTCACGACGCAGATCGCTGATCTCAACCGACAAATCCAGAACGTCGAGGGTGCGGCCCCCGCCAACGAGCTGCGGGACAAGCGCGACGAAGCGGTCCGCATGCTCGCCGCGAAGATCGACATCAATACTTTCGCGGACGGCGGCTCCCAGATGGTCGTCCTTCCGAGTGGCATGCCTCTGGTCGAAGGAACGATCGCCAATGAGCTGGTCTCGATTGCGGATTCGAGCAATCCATTCGATCCGACCTTCACGCGGATCGGCTTTCCGAATGGCGGCTCGATGGTCGACGTCACCGACAGCATCGGCGGCGGTGAACTTGGCGGCCTACTGCGGGTTCGCGACAGTATCCTCCCCTCGGCGATCAGATCGCTCGACTCGATCGCCTACAATCTCACGACCAGCGTGAACACCGTCCACAACGCAGGTGTCGGCCTCGACGGCACGGTCGGCGGCTTCTTCGCGGCCCTGCCCGGTGTCGAGAACGCGGCTCGCGACATCGCCCTCGACGCGAATATCCTGGTGAGCACAGATGCAATCGCCGCTGGACTCACATCCGCTCCCGGGGACAACCGAAATGCGGTGGCGCTCGCCGCCCTGCGCGACGCGCGCCAGGCGATCTTTCTCCCCGGCGATCCTCCAGGTCCCGCTTCAGGCCCCACGCGCAGCCTGCTCGCCCACACCGCGAGCATCGTCGCCGACATCGGGCAGCAGAGCGCCACGATGCAAAGCAGCCGCGAGCGCGACACTCGGGTATCCGAGATCCTCGAAAATCGCCGGGACGAAATCTCGGGAGTCTCCCTCGACGAGGAGGTGACTCAATTGGTCCAGCTCCAAGCGGCCTTCCAGGCGAACGCTCGAGTCATGCAGACGATCGACCGATTACTCGAAAGCATACTCACGATCCTCTAGGCGAATGGACCCGAACGGAAAGGGCCGGACATGCGTATCACACAATCGATGCTCCTTCGCACGGCATTGAACGACGTCACACAGCAACGGCTGCGTCTATCCAGAATCCAGGAACAGGCCTCCTCCGGCCTGGCGATCAACCGCGTTTCGGACGACCCAGTCGGCGCGTCCGCCGCGATTCTTCTGCGTGCAGGCATCGATGCGACCAGCCAATTCGAAGAGAACGTGACCCAGGCCCGTAATCGTGTGGGTACGATCGAGGCTGCCCTCGGCCAGACGATGGATCTCCTGATCCAGGCGCGCGAGTCGGCAACACAGGGCGCCAACGGAACGGAGTCACCGCAGACTCGAGCGATCCTGGCTCTGGAGATCGAGCGAATCCACGAAGAGATGGTGGCGCAGGCCAATACGCGTTCTGGTGACGCCTTCGTGTTCGGTGGTTTCTCGACGGCAAGTCCCCCCTTCGTCGCCTCCGGTCCCTTCGACGACGCGCTGCCGGCACCGACCGTGAGCTACGCGGGTGATACAAATGAGGCCCAGACGCCGATCGACGAGAGAGTCAGTGCGACGACCACGCTGCACGGTGCACGCATTTTCCTCGGTGACGCGGATGGAGACGGCAGCGTCGACCCGGGCTCCGAAGATCTCTTCGGCGTTCTCGCCACTCTCCGAGACGCGCTACGCGCGAACGACCAGACCGCCGTTGCGGCGAGTCTGACAGGACTCAGCAACGCCATCGACCAACTCAGCCTAGAGCGCACGAAGGTCGGCATGACGGACACCAAGATCAACGACCTTCAGTCTCGCCTCGCGATACGCAAGACGGAACTGCAGGTACGTCTCTCCGAGACCCAGGATGCCGACGTCGCCGCGGTCTTTTCGGACCTGATCAACCAGGAGGCCGCCTTGAACGCAACGCTTCAATCAACGACTCGTCTGATGCAGTCCAACCTGCTCGACTTCCTGCGTTAGATGTTGGTTCTCGCCCGCAAAGAAGGTGAAGGCATACGTCTCGGAGACGAGATCGTGATCACGGTCCTCTCGACGCACGGCGGACAGGTGCGCCTCGGAATCGAGGCGCCGACGCGAATCACAATCCACCGGGAGGAGATCTACGACATGATCGCGGCGGCCAATCGACAGGCCAACCCGACCCCTCCCCCATCCACGGAGACCCCTGAATGAGCGAGTTGAAGATCCACGCCTTTGAGCACGCGCGCTTCGGCCACCTCGAGTTGCCGGATCGAGCCTTGATTCATTGTGATGGATTACCCGGCTTCCCGGAAGCCCGGCGCCTCGCGCTGGTGGACCACGACCGCCCCTCCTGGTTCGCCTGGCTGGTCTGTCTGGAGCTTCCGGAACTCGCCTTCGCGATCACCGATCCCCTGCAGTTCTACCCGGACTATGCACCGAAGGCGCATCTCAGCGATTTGCGAGCCATCATGGCGAAGCCGGAGGACGATCTGGACGTTCTCGTGATCGCCAAGGTGAACGACGAGGAGAGCTTTCTCAATCTGGCGGCGCCGCTGCTCGTGAACCCGAAGGAAAAGCGGGCCATCCAGGCCATTCTCGCAGATGGAGCCTGGCCCCTATGGGCACCGCTTCAGCCAGTTGGGCATCAGCGCCGCGATCCGATTCAAATCGAATCGAATCCCCATAGATAGAAGGAAGCGGGAGGCCGCTTCTTCGGCTCGAGGATCCGAGCCAGAGCAAAGCTGTCCTCGGAAACCCCGGCACCGCTGCGCTCGAGCGCCGGCCCGATCGGGCCCGGCTCCGGACCGGCGTGCACGAGCAGCGGTCCCCATCCGAGACAGAGTCCCTCAAAACAGGCAAGGACATCCTCGGGAGACCCCGCCCACTCGTGGATGACTCCCTGAAAATCATCTCCGCGACCCAGAGCAGCATAGGCGACGGCTCGGCCGCCTCGGCGTGCGATCACGCAGACCGTTTCGGGCGCTGCGGCAAGCGCAGCGAGAGCACCCGGCGCGCGTTCGACACGGAATCTCTTGCTCGAGTAGAGCTTCTCGAGATCGGGCCAATCGCTCTCCTGGGGTGCATCCAACAGCACGTCCTGCGCCGCTGATGCCTCTCCCAGGGCTCGACGCGCGTCGCGACAGATCTCCGCATTGATGATCCAACGCGTTTCTTCACCGAAAGGATGGAAATCGAGTCGTGCATAGAAGTCGGGCTTGTCGCTCCAAAGAAGTGCGATCGTGGCCCCCTCGTACTCGAGCGCCTCACAACAGGCCTCGATACAGAGCCGAGCCAGCCCTCGACCACGCGCTCCGGGATCGGTGTAGACGAGCCCGATCATGCCAACCCGAACGGGCATAGGCGCGTGGGCATCGACAACATGATACATCCCGTGGGAGAGCAGCTCGTCTCCGTCACGTACCACGCGATGGGTCGCGATCTCCGAAGGCGTCAGGGAAACGGGATACTCGGCCTCGAGGCGACCTCGCCGCCCTCCCCTCAGGCCATCGTCGAGCCATTCGATCAGCCGTGCGCGATCGCGCTCTTCGACGCCCATCACTTCGGGAGCGGAAATCAAAGGCGCCTGCGATGAACTCAAATCGGTCGATAGCAAACTGGACATCACATCTTGTCACCGCAAGATCAATGCCATGCCAGCGGCACCCAGCAGCGTTTCTCAGCGCCCTGACGTTTCACAACTAACGCTTCATTTCGATTTGAAAGGTGATTCGAGGGAACTCGACGAAAATCCCAGGGCCCGTAGCCACACACTCATCGGCAACACTCGAGGCAAGTCTGTGTTCCTGCCTCGCTCCCACCAATCGAAGCGCTCTTCAGTGTAAATCGACAGCTGTTCTGGCATCAGCCTTGCATTATTCCGGGGGACCGGACCATCGGGTCTGAAAACGGCAGAGGTTGCGGGCTCCAGGTGTGGGCCAACGACCGCTTCCACGGACTCTCGCCGCGTTGGCGAATTCTAAAGCTCCCTTTGCTTTGCAATGGCACGACCAAGGATGGTCGCGTCGAAGTCCGATCACGGAGGATACACATAACATGGGTCTCAGAGTAAATACAAATACCGCGTCTCTCAACGCACAGCGCAACTTGATGAACACCACCAACAACCTGTCTCGGTCGATGGAGCGGCTCTCGTCAGGTCTTCGAATCACCCGTGCGTCGGACGATGCCGCGGGCCTCGCAATTTCAGAGCGATTCCGCTCCGAAATTCGCAGCCTCGGCCAGGCTCAGCGCAATGCCAATGACGGCATCTCTCTTCTGCAGATCGCGGAAGGCGCGCTGAATGAGTCGAGCAGCACGTTGATTCGTATGCGCGAGCTGGCCATCCAGTCTGCAAATGGCACTCTGGGTGCCGCCGAACGGACGACGTTGAACAACGAGTTTCAGGATCTTCTGTCGGAAATCGATCGTGTCGCCGCCGTCACGGAGTTCAACGGTGTGACGATGCTGGACGGTTCGGCTCCGACCGTGACCTTCCAGGTGGGTGCCAACAACACGGTGAATGACCAGATCTCGGTCACCGGCGTGGACGCCACAGGCACGGGCCTTGCCATCGACACCGAGGACATCACCAGCATGGCCACCGCCCAGACTGCAATCGACAGTCTGGACGCGGCGATCGACTCGCTGAGCGGCCTCCGAGCGGGATTTGGTACCGCTCAGAATCGACTCGAGTCGACGATCCGATCGATCGCCGTCGCGGTCGAGAACACGTCCGCCGCTGAGTCGCGAATCCGCGACGTCGACGTGGCACACGAAACGGCCGTGCTCACACGCAACCAGGTTCTGCAACAGGCCGGCATCGCCATCCTCGCGCAGGCGAACCAGTCGACCTCGGCCGCGCTCTCGCTGCTTCGGTAGGCATCGACCTGGATCATAGGTCGTAGTAGGACAAGCAGAGTCTACGGGGCGGAGAGGAGATTCCTCTCCGCCCCGTAGACGGTTCCGACGAACCAGGCCCAACCTCCCCCCAAGAGGAGATCAGATCGAAGATGGGAATTCGCTTCGACGGACTATCGACGGGCCTGGACACATCCGCGTTGATCGACTCCTTCCTGACGCTGGAGCGACGGCCCCTCGTCCTGGCGCAGGGTCGACAGTCGGATCTACGCGCCGACCAACAACTCTTCCGCGACCTCAATACCAAGCTACTCTCGCTGCGCGAAACGGCCCTGGCGATCGACAATCGCAATTCTCTTCAGACCGGCGCGACCCTCGACGAAGAATTCCTCGCCTATACCGCCGTATCCGACGACCCAAGTTTTTTCGAGGCCGAAGCGACCAACGGTGCCTCCCCGGGCGAAGTCGATGTCCGCATCGACCAGGTTGCCCAAGCTGGCCGAGAGATCTCGGACGGCTTTGCCGATACGACGAGCATCATCGCCGCTGCAGGCCAGACACTCCAGGTCGACATCGGCGGCACGCTCCTCGTCGACGTCACGGTCGGTCCCGGTGGAGCCAGCCTCGAGGATATTCGCGCGGCGATCAACGCGGATCCGAATAACGACGGATCGATCACCGCCACGATCCTCTTCGACGGGACCACCAATCGCCTGATTGTCTCGAGCAACCGTTCGGGCGAAGCCAACGCAGTCACGATCACCACAGATATCGACGGTCCCGCCGGAGCCGGCAGTCCACTCTTCGACCCGCTTTTCGCCAAACCGGCACAGGACGCGATCATCCAGATCTTCGGCCTCACGGTCACGCGAGAAAACAACGAGATCACCGACGTCATTCCCGGCGTAACCCTGCGTCTCGGACGTGCGCACGACCCCAGCGACCCGACCCAGTCGACCTCGATCTCCGTCACCCGGGACGACGAGAAGATCACGGAAAAGGTTCAGGCTTTCGTCGACGCCTACAACGACGTAAACAGCTTCATCAAGCAACAGACCCGCTACGACGCCGACACACAATCCTCTGGCCCGCTTCTCGGCGATTCGACCCTGCTGCGCCTGCAACTCCAGATACAGAGGGCCGTCACCGATATCTATGAGATCGGTACCAACCCCTTCTCGACCCTCAGCCAGATCGGCGTCAGCGTAGATCGCGATGGCCTACTGAGCCTGGACAGCGAGAAGCTCGAAGGCGCCCTCGACCAGGACTCGCTCGCGGTTCGGGAAATGTTGATGGGCGATGGTGCGCCCCTCGACGCCAACGGTCTGCCCACCGGTGTCGAAGGTGCCGCCACGGCGATCGGACGCATGCTCGATGTACTCACGCGCTCGGGCGATGGAGACGATCCTGCCACACAGGGAATAGTCTTCACGCGCATCGAATCCTACGACCCCCGAATCAAAGCATTCGACGCCACGATCGCGAGCATGGAACGTCGCCTCGCGAAACGGGAAGAGCTGCTCGTTCTCCAATTCGCCAACCTCGAAGCGCTCTCTGCCAGCCTGCAGTCACAGAGCAGCTTCCTCGCCTCGGCATTCACTCAGCTGAGAAACTGAAATCAGGGATAGATGATCAACCGATACCTCGAAACAGACGTCATGACGTCGAGCCCGACCACCCTCGTCGTGAAGCTCTACGAAGGCGCGCTGCGCAACGCATTCGAGGCCCGCGTCCACATCGAAGCGGGTCTCATTCCGGAGCGCGGGAAATCGCTCCAGAAGACCCTTGCGATCGTCGGCGAGCTGCAGAGTTCCCTCGATTTCGAGAGGGGTGGCGAGATCGCGACCCAACTCCACGATCTGTACAGCTTCGTGATCGACCGGATCATGGAAGCCAACCTCAAGGCCTCCACCCCGGCCATCGACGATGCCGTCCGGGTGCTCGAAACACTCCTCGAGGGCTGGCACCAGATTGCCCGAAACCCGGGAGCCCTGGCGACGGCGGAGGCCGCACCTTGAGTGCCCCGACCGCGCGCGCCACGGACCCACTTCACGCGTTCGTCGCATCGACTCGAAGGCTGATGGAGTTGCTCGATCAATTCGACCCGGCAGAGTTCGAGCCTGGCGTGCAGCACCAGCTCGATTCCTTCGACGCCCTGAAATCGGCGATCTCCACCGGCGCCGTGCCGCAATCGCCCGGACTCGCCGCCGCAATTGATGAGGGACAGCGTACGCTCAGCGCGGTCAGCGGGCGCATGCATGCGCTCCGTGACGAAATCGATGGCCTGCGCACAGCCAGAGCGCGTGCGTCGCGGCGCCCCGGCACAGAAGTGACCGCTCAATTCGTCAGCCGGAGGGTTTGATGCCCCGGCGTCCCGCGATCGATCAGTCATGAGTGAACAAGAAACACACGACCTCGAGAAGCTCAGCGGCCAGTGGGCGAATGCGGCGGCGAGTGACCTGTCCGGACTCTTCGGGACGGATGTCTCGATCTCGAGTCCCTCGATCCAACACGCCGATCGAAACACCCTGCTCCCGAAGTCCGGAGTGGTCATCTGTTCGCGATGCGAGGTGGCAGAGGAAGAACGGGCACCCATCCTGGTCGTGCTTCCGCTTCAGAGCGCGTTGGTACTCTCAGTCGCCAAGGAAGGGAAATCGCCTGATGAATTTGCGGCCTTCGAGTCGAGCGCGTTCGAAGGCGCTATCGCCGAGGCCTACACCGGCGCGATGGACCTCTGTGTAGGAATCCTGGGTCGCGTGCTCGACGAAGAGGCGGGTCTACCCGCGATCCAGCTCCGCGAAAGCAACGTCGTCGAGCTCCCCGCGAACGACGACGAAATAGCGTCCGAACCCTATCGCTGCGCACGCTTTGAATTCGAAGTCACTGGCTTCCCGAAAGGTCAGCTGGACATCCTCATCGGGGCAGGTCTAGCGACGAAGTGGTTCGGCCGGGTGGAGACTACCGCCACCGCGGTGTCCGGGGAAAGCGGCGAACTCCGAATCGTGCTCGTCGATCCGTCCGTCGAAAGCCGAGACGATTTCACGGAAATCACGGAAGGACTTCCCGCGCAGATCGTCTGCCTTGATCCCAGCGAAGTGGGGGACGAGTCGATCGGGGAGCTTGCCGAGGCGTCGTGGATCATCTTGACCTGGGACCTGGGTGGGCGTTCGGGCCTGGAACTTCTCGACAAACTGCGAAGCGACGAAGCCACTTCGCATCTCAAGCTCGCCATCGCCTCGCCCGCTCCCACTCGCTCGATGGTCGAAGCGGCCCTTCGTTGGGGTGCGCAGACGCTGCTCTACCAGCCGTGGGAGTCCGACGAAATCCAGGAGCGTCTCACCGAGCCGTCCTGAACCCAAGGACTGGGGAAGCGCCGGGGAAGATCATGCCCTGCGCATTTCAATATTGAAGCTTCACGTTTCAGAGTGAACCCCGAGTGGTCGTTTTCGACCGCTGATTCCATGCCAGAAGCTGCGTCACGTTGGCACGTGACTTGCTCATGCCTTTCCGAACTCCCTGAACTGCGGAGATTGGAATGACACAGGACATCGAGAACAGATCCTCCAGCAGCGATCGCGCCTACTACCGGGTGCGGGTCGACATCCCGCTCCGAATGACACCCGTAGAAGAGAACGAAGTCGAGGGTCGCGCGTCCGAAGTGCTCTCCCAGATCGACCCGCCCATGCCTGAGATGGACCCGGCGATCATCGGCTGGCTCGATCGAATCGAACGGAAACTGGATCGACTCCTCGCGCACGAGCACCTGCTCGACGGGCTCGGCGCGGGTCTCGAGAATCGGCACAACGTCGATCTATCCGCCGCTGGGCTACATTTCAGTTCCGAAGAGCCCGTCGCCCACGGCTCCGCGATGCTTCTGGAATTCGAGATTCCAGAAGTGCCCATTCGTCTCATACGATGCATCGGCCGCGTGACCGGAACAGGACAACCAGATCTCGATCCAGATCGACATCCGATCGGCGTCGCCTTCGAGACAATCCGTCAAGCCGACCGCGACGCGGTCGTCCGCTATACGCTGGCTGTTCAGCGGCAGACGATCCGCAGCGGCGCCAAGCGCCGTGGGAGCGCGGCATGAGATCACGCCTTGGTCTCCTACTGGGTTGCATGTTGATCACCGCCGGACAAGACGCCGGCGCCGCGACTCAGTTCAATAATCGATTTTCGCCGAACCCCTATCAGATTCTCGGAATCCGCCTCGACGCTCCGTCGATCGACGCCGTCGCGCTCTGTCTCGGCGATGCACCCATTCCGACCAGCACGCCAGCATCCCGCGAACAGGGCGCCTCAGCGCCGACGGACGACCAGACCGGCGATACCGAGACACCCTTGGCGACCGCGATCATCTCGGCGCGAAGCGCTGCGGGCGAAATCGATGAAAGAGCAGCCCGAAAACGTCTCGTCCAGGCGTTATCGAACACGGCCTCGCCCCGGACGATGGCCTGTGGATGGCTGGAGCTCGCGCGACTCGAGCTGCGCAGCAACCGGGTTCCAGAGGCACGCGCTACGGCCGGCCGCGCCTTGCGGGCGCTCGAGAAGAGCGGAGGGCCGAATCCACTTCGCCGTGCCGTGCGTTTCTATCGGGCGGAGTCTCTCGCAGGCACGGGAGACATGGACGCCGCGCTTGCGATTCACCGTGAACTCTCGACGGGAGAGGATTCCATCGCCCGCTCGTCCCAGCTTCGGCTGGCCGATGCAAAACAGAGCGAGTCGCCGAGCCGGGCACAACGCTTGGCGCTGGAGAGCCTCATCGTTCACAACGCCGGTACGTCCTCAGCCGCGTGGGGGCCACGACTGTCAGAGTTTGCCATCGCGGAGGGCGATTTCGATGGGGCGCTCGACTGGCTCGACCTGGCCGCGAAAAGTGACCTGCCGATGACCGAGACGCTCCGGGACGCGATCGCGTTCCGCCGCGCGGATGTCCTCCATGCCAAGAACGACAAAAAAGCTGCCCGCGCAATTCTTCAGGAACTCGCCGAAAGTGGTCGAACGCACGCGATTCAGCGTTTCGCCCTCGTCCGAAAGCTCGACCTCGGCGGAAATCGTGACGAAGCCGCGCTCCGCCGACTCGAGCGGGCGTTCGAGAACGGGGATCGGCGCCTCGCGGCCTATGCGGGAGGGGTCCTGGCTCGCCGCCTGCTCGCCGCCGAACGACATGAGCAGGCGCTCGAGATACTCGTCGAGCTCGTTCATCGAAGAGCCGACACACCCGAAAACCTGATCGATCCGACGCTCTTCGACGCCAGCCTCGATGCGCTCTCTACGACGGGCTCCTGTGAGACCTGGATCACCCAGGTCGGCGGGCTCCGTGACCTGCTTTTACGTTACGCCGCAACGCCCGGTCCGTTTCTTCGCCTCGGCGATTGCTACCAGGAAGTGGGAATGCACGCGGCGGCCCTCGAGACCTTTCGAGGCATCGCAAAGTCTTTCGGCCCGACCGTCGTCGGTGCCCTTACGCTGCGATCCGCGCAATCGGAGTACCGTCTGGGTCAGCTCGCAACCGCGCGTGCGGCAGCCCATGCCAACGTCCAGGCGGCCGTCGAACCACTCGATGCCTGGCGGCTGCTTCTCGCACGAATTCAGTTGTCGGATGGCGAGCCTACTGAGGCGAAACGAACTCTGCGCCCCGTGTTGGAGCACATCGCGAAGGTTGCCGCGCCGAGCCACCGACCGGATGACCGAGCCGCGATCCTCCTGGGCGCGCGAGCGGCAGCGTCATCCGGCGCGGACGTAGAAGACCGGGCGCTATTGCGACGAGCGCTCGCACGGGCGCCGACGGAGAGTGATCCGACCAATGGCCTGACCGAGGCCTCTCTGATCATCGCGGACCTTCATCGTCAGGCAGGAGAACTCGACACCGCCCGCGAGCTCTACACACCCGCGCTCACCCGGCTCGACCACGGAGTGCTGCGCTCTCGTTCCGCCTATTGGCTGGGCGTTCTGGCGTCCCATTCCGACGAAGCGCGTGCCCTCTGGTCTCGAGTCGCCAACGACGATGATCCCTGGGCTCGACTCGCCGCAAACGAGATCGCGCTGACCGACGGACGCGCCGCCATCGGCGAACCGCTCGCGGTTCCCGCCACCCGCAGACCCCAACCCCGCAGAGGAGAATTCTGATGACACCCTCACCCCACTCTCCACACGAAGGGATCACCAATTCGATCCTTCGCATGCGGACCTCTCTGGCTCGTGTCGAGCTCGCCGCGAGCCGACTCGCCCGGGACGCAGCGACGCCGGCCGCACGCGATCTCGCAACCGGTATCTCCGAGGCGGTACTCGACATCGACGACGAGATCGGCGAGGCACTTCGGACGCTTCGATCCGAGCCAGACACCGGAAACGACTTCGAAGATTGCAGTCCGATCTTGGCGGCCCTCCGCGAACGAATTACACCCATTCTGCGAGCGCATGGAATCAGCTGGCTCCGACTCGGCGGTGAGGACGAAGTCGTGATTGCCGACCGCGTCGCCGTCGAGCTGGCGGCGCTCGTGATGTTGCGAACGGGAATCGCTCAGGCGGGTCACGGAGGCGCGATCCAGCTCTCGCTGGTACGCGACGCAAGGGTGCCCTGTATCGGACTCTGCCTGACCACCCATCCTGGTGATGGCCATATAGCGGATGCCGATGCGCTCGTTCGCGCGCGAACACTCGCACAACGGCATGGGAGCAGTCTCGTCGTGCGACATAGCGAAGGTTCCCTTACCGCGACCCTATGGCTGACGCGGTCGGAGGCGAAATGATGGAGCTTGCACTCGTCGTTCCAGAGCCCCGGCTGCGCGCCGATCTGCTTCGCGTCGTACGCGGCGCGGGCTTTCGAGCGGATGTACTCGACTCGGATCCAGAAACCCTCGCTCGAAGCAACGCGAATGTATTCCTGATCGACGTGACGAGCCCAGCCGAACTCGCGACGATCGAAGCGGTGCGAGCCGCGTCACCTTCACGTGTGATCATCGCACTCGGTGCTGACCCTGGCGCTGCACTCGCGACCCGAGCCCGACGCGCCGGTGCCATCGAGTTCCTTAGAAAGCCCTTCGGCATCGAAGCGCTCGAACGCACCCTCGCGTCCGCGACGGATCGCTCCGCAGGCCGACCGGAAGGCGAATTCCTCACCGCGGATCCTCGCATGCAACGCCTACTCGACGAGATCGACCGGGCCGCCACCACCGAAGCGACGATTCGCATCAGCGGCGAGAGCGGTACTGGCAAGGATCTGCTCGCCCAGCGGATCCACCTTCGGAGTCCGCGCCACGCGGGCCCCTTCGTCGTCATGGGCTGCGCGGGTCTCACGGAGCGCCTCGCAGAGAGCGACCTTTTCGGACACGTACCCGGTGCTTTCACGGGCGCGATCGATTCCCGGATCGGTTATCTCGATGCGGCTTCAGGCGGCACCCTCGTCCTCGACGAGGTCAATGAACTTGCCCTCGGACTCCAGGCCAAGCTTCTGCGAGCGCTGCAAGAACAGGAGATTACACCGCTCGGCACGAGCGCCCCCGAGACCATCGACCTGCGTCTCATCGCGACCAGTCAGAAGGACCTCGGCGACGAGGTCGAAGCTGGCCGCTTTCGCGAAGACCTCTATTTTCGACTCGACGTCATCGAGTTTCAGATCCCACCGCTGCGCGAGCGCCCCATCGACATCCCGCTCCTGGCCCAGGCACTCCTCGAACGCTTCGCCCACCATCAAGGCAGCGAGCCGCCGAGACTCCGTGAAGAGGACAAGACTCGGCTCACGCAGCACCTCTTTCGCGGCAATGTCCGCGAGCTGCAGAACATGATGCGTCGAGCCACGATTCTCTTCGCCGGTCGGGAAATCGACCTCGACGGCCTCCTTTCGCGACGCGTTGCGGATGCCATTCCTCAAGCCACGATCGACACGTTCAACCTGCGTGAACTCGAGAAGGAAACGATCCATCGCGCGCTCGAGGCTCGAGGTGGCAACCGCACCCAGGCGGCCCGAGCGCTCGGCATCAGCGTCCGAACCCTGCGCAACAAGATTCGGGCCTACGAACTCGGCGATCCCACTCCTCACGATCGTGCAATTCGTGCCGGGTACGTTTCAACATGAAATGCCAACGCGATGATCGCGAGAGAGCCGGGATGCGAGAGTACCCAAGAAGGCAACTAGAGATGCTCTTTACATCTGGCACGCGAGTTGCACATGCAGAGTGTTCAGGCATCGCCGAGAGCGCCGTTCCGGCAACGACCGAGAAAGGAGAGATTTCATGAGTGAGCTTTTCGGACCCACGATGAACGCCGTCGAGAGCGCCATGCGCTATCGCGTCACGCGTCAGTCAGTTCTCTCCGGAAACGTCGCGAACGCCGACACACCCGGCTATCGCCGCTTCGATCTAAAACTCGATGAGCCTCGAAATAGCACCTCGCTCACGCGTACGGACGCCCGACATCTCAGCGCCGGTGGGTCGCGGACGAATGATTGGGACGTCGAGCGCGGCCGCTTCGGAACCAGACCCGATCGCAACGGCGTTGATCTCGATCAGGAACTGATCGAACTCTCCCGCAATGCGAGCGCCTTCGAGCAGCAAGCGGAAGTGCTCTCCCGTCTACTCTCACTTCGTCGCATCGCCGTCACCGGCGAGCCGCGCTGAGGAGCTTCCGGATGAACTTGAACGACATCGTGGACATCGCAGCCTCGGGGCTCTCGGCCCAGCGGGTTCGACTCGCGGTCACGGCATCCAATCTCGCGAATGCCGAAACGACGCGCACTCCGGAAGGCGGCCCCTATCAGAGACGGGATCCAATCTTCCGGTCGAAGTCGAGCGTTGGCCCCTTCTCGAGCCGACTCGACCACGCCATGCGACGTGTCGACGTCAGACGGATCGCGTTCGACGAATCTGAGCCCATTTCCCGCTTCGATCCAAGCCATCCAGATGCCGACCGAGATGGCTTCGTCCAGCTACCCAACGTCAACATCGTTCGCGAAATGTCCAACATGATGTCCGCTAGCCGCTCCTACGAGGCGAATCTGGTGAGCATCCGCAAAGTGCGCGCGATCGCCGAAGCCGCACTGCGGATCGGACGCTGATCATGGACATCAGTCGACTACTCACATCCCAATCAGTTGGCACCGAGCCTTCTCTCACGAAGAAAGTGGGGTCGTCGGAGAGCGGTGAAGCCTTCGCGAAAAGCATCGGTGAAACACTCGCCTCGGCGAACAAAGACCTCAATCAGGCCGAGGCTTCGGCCCGTGACCTGGCGGCCGGCAAGGGCGACCTGGTCGAAACCATGATCGCCATGGGCCGCGCGGACCTCTCGCTCCGGATGGTCGTCAACATGCGAAATCGAATGCTCGAATCCTATAACGAAATCATAAGGTTGCAGGTCTAATCAATGGACGAGTTCATCCGAAACCTCATCGGGCAGATCCGTGCCCTTCCGATTCAACGTCAGGTCGTGCTATTCGCGACCACGGTTGGCTCGCTCTCTTTCTTCCTTTGGATCAGCCTTGGCATGGGCGGCGAAGACTATCGCCCCCTCTACCGCGGTCTCGACACCGAGGAAGCGGCTCGGATCGCAGACGCGCTGCGAGCGGAGAAGATCGAATATCGACTCGACGATGGCGCGACTACGATCTCCGTTCCGTCGAGCCAGTTGCCCGAGGCGCGAATCCGGGTCGCGGGCAAAGGCCTACCGGGCGGCTCGGCCAACGGTTTCGAACTCTTCGACCGTCCCGCCTTCGGCGTCACGGATTTCGTACACCGCGTCAATTTCTTACGCGCGATCCAGGGCGAACTCACACGCAGTATCGAGCAACTCGAGCCGGTGGAGCGAGCCCGCGTCCAGGTCGTGATCCCGGAGCGAGGCAGTGTACTTGCAGCACGCAAACGAAAACCGAGCGCGGCCGTCATCGTTCGGCTCGTGCCCGGTCACGAGCTCGACCGGATCCAGACCAAGGCGATCGTGCATCTGGTCGCTTCGAGTGTCGAATCCCTTGCACCCGCGGACGTGACCGTCATCGATGGCGCCGGACGACTTCTGGCGCCGCTCGGGGACGCCGTCCAACCGGGCACGCTCCCCACTGGAGGCGCACCTGCCCATCAGGCTCGTGTAGAGGCGGAACTCGCCACCCGAATCGAATCCATACTCGAGCCCGTCGTCGGGATGGGAGGCGTCGTCGCTCGCGTGAGTGCCGACATGGATTGGACCGAGACCGATGTGACAGAGGAACGCTTCGATCCAGATTCCCAGATCGCCCGCAGCGAGTCACGCAGTGACGAATTCGAAGCCCAACCGAACGCCGAAGGGGGTGCGCCCGGGATCGCCTCCAACACGCAGGGAACTGTGGCGGCCGGAGGTGGAGGAGGTGAAGAAGGTCAAGCGGGCTCCACGCGTGTATCGGAAACATTCAACTACGAGATCAGTAAGACCGTGAGTCACAAGAAAACCGCCATGGGAGCGATCAAGCGCCTCTCCATTGCTGTTCTGATCGACTCGGATCGCACCACCGACACCGGCTCGGCGGACGGCGCAGGAGAAGGTGGCTCCAGCGGGTGGTCGCCCGAAATGCTCGCGCAGTTCGAGCAGCTCGCCCGCGAGGCGGTCGGCTACTCCGAGAAACGCGGTGACCAAATCGTCGTGAGCGCCGCTCCCTTCCGGACACCCAACCTCGAAATCGAAGACGGATTCATGCTCGACCCGTATATGCTAGGCCTGTTCGCCCAGGGTTTACGCATCGCCGCCCAGCTACTCGCCCTCTTTCTCTTCGCCCGGTTCGTCGTCAAGCCCATCGCCAACGCCTTGTCAGACGGTGCACGACCCGTGCCCGTGGCCGCCGGCCTTCCGATCTCTGTCTCCGATCTCGAGGCGTCCCTCGAGGGTGGCGGTTCACCCGCGCTCGCCGCGGCCCCACAGACACCGATGACCCTTGCGGATCAGGTGAGCGTCGAGGCGAATGCTCGAAACGATGACAGCATCACGACTATCCGCACCTGGTTGAACCAAGGATAAGACGATGGAATATGAATCCCTCACAGGTGCCGAAAAGGCCGCAATCGTGATCCTCTCGCTTCCGCCAGAGATCGTCAGCGGTTTTCTGCCGCAGCTCGGCGACGACGATGTCCACAGGGCTCTCGCAGCCGTGTCTCGCATCGATGAAATTCCGCCAGGAATCCAGGACCGTGTGCTCCAGGAGTTTCACGGCACGCTCGGCAAACGCGACTACGCGATTGCTGGCGGCCGCAAACGGGCGCTGGAACTCCTGAGTCAAACGCTCGACGACACCCGGGCAACGGAAATCCTCAAGAAGCTCGGCCGCGACGAGATGAGAATCGATTGGACGTTGAAGGCCTATCAGCCCACCTTCGTCGCCGAGACGATCGCGGACGAGCACCCCCAGACCATCGCATTGATGATCTCTCAGCTTCCCGCAGACCGAGGGGCCCTCGTGATCGAGGCACTACCCGAGGAAATGAGGTCGGACGTAGTGCTGCGATTGGCCAGTCTCGAGACGGTCACGACCGACGTCATCTCGGACATCGAAAAGGGCGTCGCCGATCTCTTCGATCGCGCACCCGTCGCCTCGACACGCGTGGGTGGAACCATCGTCGCGGCGCAGGTACTGAACCGAATCCCCAAGTCCGACGGGACCACGATCCTCGAAGGCGTCGACACACGCGATCCAGTCGTCGCTGGCGCGATCCGCAAGCGCATGCTCACTTTCAACGATCTCGAAACGATCGACCGACGCGGCTTCCAGCTCCTTCTGCGTGAGATCTCCACGGATGACCTGGCACTGGCCTTGAAGACTGCATCGGAAGAGATGCTCGACAAGGTCTACTCCAACATGTCGTCGAGAGCGGTCGAGCAAATCAAGGAGGAGATCGACTTGCTCGGCCCGGTGCGACTCGCCGAGGTGGAACGCGTTCAGGAAGAAATCGTCGAAATCGCACGTCGGTTCGAAGAGAGTGGCGATCTGTCGATTGAAGTTGGGGGCTCGAATGAAGTCCTCGTTTGAATCCACCGCCGCCGATTTATGTCCCAGCGCCTTTCGGCCGGACGTGCCAGGGCACTTCGAGCGAGCCGTGGAGGAAACGTCGCCAGCGCACGACGAGGCCGAAGCCCTCGAGGTGCAGGAACGCCTGCACGCAGAGGCCTTCGAGTCGGGCCGCGAGCAGGGTCTAACCACGGCACAGACACAATGCGAACCGGCCCTTCGGGCGCTGTCAGCCGCGGCGGCAGAACTTTCCGCTCAATGCCAGGCCTACCTCCCGGCACAGCGCCGTTTGATCGTTGAACTCGCGGTCGAAATTGCCGAACAAATCATCGGTCGCGAGCTAGCGGCGAGCCCCGAAAGCATCATCGATCGCATCGCAGCAGCACTCACACTCAGCGACCCGAATCCGGCGCTGGTGGTCGAACTCAATCCCAAGGATCACTCCCTCGCGAGTGAGGCCTGCGAGTCGACAACACTCCCCGAACACTTGCAGCTCGTCGCAAATTCCGAACTCGCCGCAGGCGACTTCCTCGTCACCAACGGAAGCACGACGATCGACTCGCGACTCGCCTCGCTCCTCGAACGAACGCGGCAAGCGCTCGCCGGCCTCGAAACCCTTCCCGAAACCATCGGTGAAGAGAACGCAGGTGAAAAGGCATGAGCGCCCTCCCCGACACCTTCTTCTTTGACGCCTGCGGAGAGCGCGTCCGTTCTGTCCCGCCCCTGTCGGAGGCCGGCCGCATCTGCTCGCTCGTCGGCACGGTAATCGAGGCAGAAGGACTCTCGCCCCAGGTCGGAACGGTCTGTGAGATCACGCCGCGCGATGGGAGCAGCCCGATTCCCGCCGAGGTCGTGGGTTTCCGGCAGAACCGCTTCATGATGATGCCGCTTGGCGATTCCAGCCACCTCGCAGCAGGAGACTCCGTTCGGGAGAGCGCTTTCGGCTCCGGGGTCCCCGCCGCATTGGATTGTCTCGGCCGAGTGATCGACGGCCTCGGACGCCCCATCGACAACGGGCCCCCGATCCCGCTTCGCGGCGACCTGCCCCTCGAACGCAAAGCGGAACCCTCGCTTAGCCGTCGGCGGATCGACACGCCTCTCGATGTCGGAGTCCGGGCCATCAATTCTCTGCTCACGACCGCCCGAGGCGGACGCATCGGACTCTTCGCTGGATCCGGCGTCGGCAAGTCGACTCTCCTCGGACAGATCGCACGCTTCACCAACGCCGACGTCATCGTCGTCGCACTGATCGGCGAGCGCGGGCGAGAGGTCCGAGAGTTCGTCGAACGAGAACTCGGAGACGCACTCGCACATTCGATCGTCGTCGTCGCAACGAGCGACGAGGTAGCCCTCCTGCGTCGACGCACCGCCTTCGTCGCGACCGCTCTCGCCGAGCAACTTCGATCCGCGGGCAAGCACGTTCTGCTCTTGATGGACTCGGCCACGCGCTTCTGCACCGCCCAGCGCGAGATCGGCCTTGCGGCCGGCGAGCCTCCGGCCACCCGCGGCTTCCCGCCATCGCTTTGGAGCATGCTTCCGCGCCTGCTCGAGCGGGCCGGAACCGATTCGGGACCGGGTAGCATCACAGGGATCTATACGGTGCTCGTCGAAGGGGACGATCTCGACGAGCCAGTGGCCGACGCTATGCGAGCACTGCTCGACGGACACATCGTGCTCTCCCGCGAGATCGCAGCGAAGGGCCAATTTCCGGCCATCGATATCCTCTCGAGCGTGTCGCGCTTGATGCCCGACGTCACGACAGCCGAGCACCAGCAATTGGCCGCGCGAGCTCGACAATTACTCGCAACCCATCGAGATGCGGAAGATCTCATTTCCATTGGTGCCTACGTGGCGGGCAGCGATCCCGCGATCGACGAGGCCTGTCAGCTGCATACCCCTCTCCTACAGCTCCTTCGCCAATCCGGGCAGACCCCCGCAAGCCTCGACGACAGCGTAGCCGCGATGAATAACGCATTGATCCAGCCGACGGCGAGCGTGGCCTCGCTATGAGTCGTCACGAATTCCGGCTTCGATCTGTGCTGCAAGCGCGCAAACGTGAGCTCGATACGGCTCGCGGGCAGCTAGCCGACGAGCTGCGCGAGAAAAACCGCGAGCTGCGCGAGCAGCAGAGTCATCTGATGCATCTCCGCGACACATCACGGAATCTTCATGATCGCATGACGCTTGGGACTTCGGCGGCCACTCTTCCGGCCGTTGACGGTGCGATGGAAGCTGCCCATGCGGGAGCAATCGCCGCGGGCGAACGAGTCGATGCGCGGAAAGAGTCAATCGACTCTGCCATCGTCAGGATCACGGACGCGCGGAAGCGCTTGCGCAGCCTCGAAATTCTCGAAGCGCGCTGGCACGAACGCAAACGACGCGAGCGTTCGAAACACGATCAGAAACGACTCGACGAGATCGCAACCAGGCCGCGCAGAGGGCTATCGTCATGAAGTGGCAGTCGATCGCCGCCCTCGCCCTGATCCTCGGACTCTTGACGTCCCCGGCCGCGGCCTCCGAGACGGAAACGGTCACGACGTCTGTGCAGCCGCTGCTCGGAGAGATCCGACTTCGTCAGGCTGAACTCGACCGACGTGAGCGAGCATTGGAGGAGCGCGAGCGGGCGCAGCTCGAACTCGAGAAGCTCATCGAGGCCCAGCTCCAGGAGGTCGCTCTGCAGCGCGAGACCATGAAGCGCCGGATCGAGTCCTGGGATGTCAAGCGAAGCGAACGCATCCGACAACTCGCAAAAATCTACGCTGCCATGAAGCCCACCAAAGCCGCTCGCCTGCTCGAAGGACTCGAAGCGAATCTCGCGACTCAGATCGTAAGCAAGATGAAACACCGGAACTCGGCCGCCATCTTCGAGAAGATCGAGGCTGGCCGCGCCCTCACCGTCAGTCGTAAGGTCGCGCACCCGCTCAGCTTCGAGCCCGCCGACCCGCCCGAAGGAGATAGCTGATGCACGTACAGTCCACTTCCGGCAATGACCTGGAAGCCATGCTCGACGCGCCGCCCCAGAGCGATGGGTCTCGTGAAACGCGAGCCGAGGATTTTGAAGCAAACCTGGAACTTGCGCTGCTTGGATCAATCGATCCGGAGAACCCAGAAGAAGTTTCCGATCGGCGCATTGCCGAAGGGGTCGAAGGCGTTGTCGAGGAAATCGTCGACGACGGTCTCGCGGCGTTCGAAATCGAAGCAATCGCGACCGACGCAACCGAGGCAACGGAGGGGCCACTCGCGATGGCGCCCCCCACGGCCATCGCACACCCAATGTCGAACTTGTCGACGCCGATCGAAGGCGACGAGAGCGGAGCCACCGCGATCCATCCGCGGCCACTTGCGTCGGACGGGAATCCAAATCTCCCGAGCCCCTCCCTACACGTACGAGACGAGTCCAACCTTTTGGCACCTGCGCCCGAGCATCCGACGCCGACCCGGGATCAGCCTACGGCCGTGGACCCGGCGCGCACAGCGATGAGCGAGCCGGGCTTGCCTCCGGCGAATTCGATCGCCGTGGCCCGAGCCGAAGGGCTGGAGACGGCCGGATCCGTCCGCCGAGTGGCCGAGCCAGGCAGCATGCCCCCCGTCGCTCCTGAAGCCGTCGGGTTCGAGGCGAAACGCCAGTCTTCCCCGCGCGATTCTGTCCGCTCCACACGAGGCGCAGCACTCGGTTCCGCACGCGCGGAGATCGACCGCGTCTTGGCACCCGATGCCAGGTCGAAACCAGAAGGAAACTCGAGCGAAATGATGCGGGCGGCCGAGACCCTACCGCGAATGGAGCGGCTAGCGAATGAAGTCCCGTATGCCGCGGAGCGCGTCTTCGCGAGTCCCACGCCGCCGGGGATCCCACCGACTCCCGCAATCGACATTCTCGCCAATGGAATCCCCAGTGCACCGCTGAACGCGGAGCCCACAGCGGAGACGACGCTTCCCCAACCGGTCCAGGCCATCCCACGAAATGTCGAACTCCTGGCGTCACGCGGCGGAGGCACCGCGCGTTTGCGGCTCCACCCGGCCGAGCTCGGAGAAGTCGACATCACGGTCTCGATCCGGGGTGACGTGGTGAACGTGATCATCCACGCCGACGAGCCCGCCGCCCGCGCCGCCGTGATGGCCCACCGCGAGCAACTCGCCGAGTCCCTCGGTACCCGCGATCTGCGCCTGCAAGGCTTCGATGTGACTAGCGGAGGCCGGGAGCAGGGAGCCGAGGACAGACAGGCCCAATGGGGGGGCACGGACGGCCGACCCGGTCAACAGTCGCCCGCCTTCGAGACGCCTGCAAGTAACACCCAGGACACCCGCATCATAGACCGAGCAGCCGCAGCGGCTGCATCACTTCAAAGACGTGGGATCGACCTTCGAATCTGATCGCGCAACGACCCAGAGAATGCGCATAGGAGACCAGAGATGCAGATATCAAACGTGACCGAGCTCAACAGCACCGCGGACAGAGCCGAACCGACTGCCGCCAGCCTTGGCCAGCAGGATTTCCTACGCATGCTCATCGCCCAGCTCGAGAACCAGGACCCACTGAATCCGCAAGAGGCGACCGAGTTCAGCGCCCAGCTGGCCCAGTTCTCGAGCCTCGAGCAGGAGATCGCAATGCGAACCTCACTCGAGCAGATCTCAACGGCGATCGCGGGGGGTGACAAGAGCACCGCAATCAACCTGATCGGGCGAGATGTCCTCGCCGAGAGCGCGCAATTCGAGCTTAACGGCGGGGGCGCCACGCTCCACTACGACCTGGCCGGCCCGAGTGATACGACCGTTCTCGAAATTCGTGATGCCCGCGGCGCTCTCGTTCACAGCAGCGACCTGGGGCCCGGGAGTGGTGGGCCCGCCGAGTTCCAATGGGACGGTGCAGGACTGTCGGGAATCCCACTCCCGAGTGGCGTCTACAACTTCGAGGTCCTGGCCGTGGCCGACCTCGTGCCGGTCTCGACCACGACGCTGATTGAGGGACGCGTCTCCGGCGCGGATGTCTCGAGCGGAATCCCGACCCTGCGCGTTGGCGATGTCGTGATCCCGCTGGCGAACATTCTCGAAGTGCGCGGCACCTCGGACAGAACTGGAGCATCGCTGTGATGCGTCTGCTTTCCGAGCGAATCCGCCGCTGGACACGTCGCCCTTCCGCTGCGCGGCCGAGCTTCGACGTTCTCTTGCGTGCGGCCTATGACGAACCGTTGATGATGCTCTCCGCACAAGCACTGATTCGTTCTCTTTCATCGCCGCCCGAGTGCGGCCCTGAACTCAACTGCGACGATCGTCGCCAACTGGAATCGATCCGATTCGAACAACAACTTTCAACAAATGAAGCGAGGTAATCATGTCACTTTCCAATGCCCTTCAAAGCAGCGTATCCGGCCTGAACACGACGTCGACGGCCATCTCTGTGATCGGCAACAACATCGCCAACGTCAATACGACGGGCTTCAAGGAAGGACGAGCAGAATTCTCGGACGTGCTAGGCCAGACGCTCACGAGCGCGGGGGGCTTTTCCTCGATCGGCGCCGGAGCAAAGCTTTCCCAGGTCTCGACAATATTCAGCCAGGGCACCTTCGAGAGCACTGCGAGGCCCACGGACCTCGCCATCCAGGGACAGGGCTTTTTCGTTCTCGACGGTACGCAGGGTCGAAACTATTCACGTGCTGGAATCTTCCAGATCGACAATCAGGGCACGCTGGTGAACCCCGTCGGATTGCGCGTACAGGGCTTCGGCATCGATCCCGCCTCCGGGACCTCGAATGGACAGTTGGGCGACATCACTCTCTCGACAGCCTTTTCGCCGCCCAGCCCGACCAGCCTTCTCAACATCTCGATGAATCTAGACCCGGCGGCCACGATCATTCCCGGCGGCTTCGATCCCACGGATCCGGTCAGCCCTGCGACGACTGCGAATTTCAACCAGGGGATGACGTTCTTTGATTCTCTGGGCAATTCACACTTCGCAACATTGCGCTTCAATCGCACCGGCGCCGGCAGCTGGGACTACGTAGCCACCCTCGACGCGGCGGACACAACCATTGCTCCGCTTCCGGGGGCGACTGATGTCGTACAGGGAAGCGGCACGCTCTCCTTCGACGCGTCCGGAAACTTGACGGCCGCAACCGGCTCGCCGATGACGTTCGAATTCTCTGGCGGCAGCGTTCCGAGTCAATCCGTGGCCCTCAACTTCGGACCGATCGCAGGCATCGGAACCGGGGGCATCACGAGTTCGTATGGGGGCGATTCGACGACCAACAACTTCAACCAGGACGGTTTCGCGGCCGGGACCCTGCAATCCATCAACGTGGACCGCGAAGGATTCTTGACCGGCCAGTTCTCGAACGGCGAGACACTCGCCCTGGCCCAGATCGCCCTCACGTCCTTCCCCAACGTGGAAGGGTTGTCGGCCGCGGGCGATGGCAACTTCCTGGCCAGCCGAAAGTCCGGTCAGGCGTTGATCGGTACGGCGGGCTCGGGGAGCTTTGGCTCGATTCGCTCCGGGGCGCTCGAACAGTCGAACGTCGATCTCGCCGCTCAGTTCGTCAAGCTGATCGTGAACCAGCGTGCCTTCCAAGCAAACACGCGAACGGTCTCCACGGCCAACGAACTGATGGCCAATCTCGTGTCGCTTGGTCAATAGGGTTGAATGATGGACGAATCCAAGTCTGAGAAGATGGCCTCGCAAGGGTCGGAACCAGGGGACACGGAGGAGGCGGTAGACACACTCGCCTACCTCCTCCGCTCCCTCGGAGAACACGGTTTCGATACTGCGAATATGAAGGCGGACCTTGCGAAGGCGGACCTCGAGGCCTGGGCACGGCACATCCTCGTCGGCTCCGATCCCCCTGGTGTCGTTCATGAATCCGCCGAAGATGGAGCGCGTGATTGGAAAGGCTTGTGCCGCTTCGCATCAGAGAAGAGACGCGATGAAGCTGAGTACGTAATCCAGAGCTCCTCCGATCTTCGCGAGACTCTGTGGACCTTCATCCAGGGAATGGCCCATGCCGTCCCCCTCGATCAGAGCTCCGACAAGACGATGATCGCGCAGCTCGAGAAGATCCGGTCCTGCCTGGACTCCAATGACACCAGCGAACTCCGGCGCATCGCCAGCGCGTCGATCGACATCATCGACGGAGAGATCCACGACCGAATCACGCGCAACGACCGTCGAATCGAAGATCTGGCCGACCAGGTCAAGAAGGTCTCAGACGAACTCATGGATGCCCGGGAGAGACTCGAACGTGACCCCCTTACCGGGCTCTACAATCGCGGTGCCTTCGACGAATACATCACGAAAATGGCACATCTCGGCATGCTCTCCGGCCAATCATCGACCCTCTTCATGATTGATGTGGACGACTTCAAATGGGTGAATGATCGCTGTGGTCACCCGGCTGGCGACGAGGTCTTGAAGGAAGTGGCGAATTGTCTTCTGGAGGGTTTCGGGCGACGCGGTGACTTCGTCGCCCGCTACGGCGGCGACGAGTTTGCTGTCATCATCCATACACTGAGCGAGTCCGTCGACCGCGAGATTGGTGAGGGAGCGCTTCACCGAATTAGAGACCTGTCCGTGCCCAACGGCGACGAGAATATCCGAGTCACGCTCTCAGTTGGAGCCTCACGCCTTCGATGTGGCGAAACGAGCGATGAATGGCTCGTCCATTCCGACCGGGCTCTCTATCAGGCAAAAGAAGATGGACGTGACCGCCTCGTATGCGAGTCCGAAATGACGGAGCCGAAATCATGACGAGTTCAGGTCTCGAAATCATTGAGGTGAAAGACGACAGACTCGATCCTGATCTAATCGAAGTGGAGAATAACAAGCGATGCAGACATCAATCCTGATCGTAGATTTCCAGCAGCTCGAGAGGGCGGGACTGAAAGCGCTTCTCTCTAGACAGGAGGACTTCAAGATCATCGAAGATTTCGGCGATGCTCTGAGCGCGGTTGCCTTCGCAGCTCGCGCTCGACCCGACATCGTCATCATCGAAGACCGACAGCCTGACCTCTCGGGAGTCGAGACAATTCGCCGGATCCGAGCGGAAAGCCCTCAAACAGCTTGTATCATTTTGAGGGATGCGGAGGGAACGACGCAAGTGCGACATGCAATCGTCGCTGGAGCGTCCGGATTCCTCGCCAAGAGCGCCTCTGAAAAAGAATTGATCGAGGCCGTACGCACTGTTGGGCGGGGTGGATCCTACCTTTCTCCGTCGGTCACAGATCAGGTCGTAGACGCCTTCCGGTCACCCGCCAGGGAAATGCCCAAGGCCTCTTCGCTACTCACGACACGTCAGCGAGAGGTCCTGCTTCTGATCGCGGATGGACTCTCGACCAAGGAAATCGCGGCCGAGTTGGGTATTTCGGAAAAGACTGCTCAGACTCATCGTGCGAAGCTGATGGGAAGGACGGGCATACGAAAGTCATCTTCGCTGGTGCGCTATGCGATCCGGGAAGGCTTCGTCTCCCCCTAAAAGGTGGATCCAAGCCCGAGCCCGAGGGCGCGGGTGGCGGGTGGCGGGTGGCGGCGGCATGGGTGACATGGGCGGTATGCCGAGGATGATGCAGGTCCCGGATCACGTAGTCTGCTTCGCTCCGGCGAGCCGTGCTTCAAAGATGCGGCCGCGGGCGACAAGCGAGTGATGCCTTCCGACGAATTACCGATGGCGTTAGGGCGAACGCCTGACTCGCGGTGTTTTCGGTGTCGCGGCGGGTTCAGCGGCGGCGACGTACCGTCGAAATGGGAACTGAGATGTTTGGGAAACACCTAGTTGATCGCGGCCTGCTGACAGAAAGACAGCTTCTCGACGCCCTCGAGACGCAGTCATCGAAGCGTGCTTCGATCGGGCGGATTGCGTTTGAACTGGGCGTTCTCGATCTCGACCAGGTCCTTGAGGTGATCGCCAAACAGGAATCGGGCGGCGGAACCCTGCGTTTCTGCGCGCAGGCCGTCACCCTCGGTTTTCTCACGAGCGACCAGCGGCTTGAACTCCTGGCCGCCCAGGAGGATTCTCGAATTCCGCTGGGGCAGATCCTGGTCACGATGGGTCTACTCTCGCCGGACAGGGTCACGCAAGAACTCGACGACTACGAAGAAAATGTGACGTAAGGAGCATGCCTCATCATGCCGCTCCGGCGAAGCTCCTCCTCCCCCATCCCGTACACAAAGTGCGAGGTGCCGATCAGGAGGTTCAGATCGAAGGGCCTGTACTGGCTGTGTTCGAAAGTCCGAAAGCCGTCGAGGACCAGCGGTTCGTCGGGCGCCTTCTTGGGACGAAGCTGTTCGTGGAAGAGCAGGCAGTGGCGGCCCAGACGTTCCGCCTGGTGTTGCAGGGCACTGTGGGTGACGCCGAGCTCACGGCTGATCTGGCGCAGACAGGAGCCACCGACGAGGCGATGGAAGAGGGTTTCCAGGAGATCGGTGTATCGGAGCCAATAGGTGGTGGAGAAGGTCTGTGAACTGAAGTTCCGGCGGCAATGATGACATTGGTACCGCTGGACTCGAAAGGGAGGGTAGGTTCGGCGATAGAAGCCCTTTCGTTTAAAACGCCAAGGTATTGAGCTTGTTCGGGAATCACATCCTGGGTTGGGGCAGAACGGGGGGATGGGCGTCGGTGGTGAGTTCGGCATCACCCATGGCAAAGCAGAGAGCGTGCCAGACCCATTCTTTCATCCACCGTTCATCTATTGAGAGCCGGTTGGCGAGAGGATGACGATCGCAAAGGGTCGATCGGTCTGTTTCTGAAAAAAGCCCCAGGGCGGGAACATTGCGGTCAAGTCAGGCCACAATGCCTCGCGCTCTTCATCTGTAGCGGCGTGGGCCACGGCTGTCATTTGGTTTGCATCGAGCTGCACCGAGCACTCGGGGTTTGCTCTCAGATTGAAAACCCAGGCAGGATGTGTGTCGTAGCCGGCCAGCGACCCGACAATCACCATCTCTT